>Ga0209771_1002528_pt1 | contig 10983 bp, 10 predicted proteins | sample SaaInl59LU_5_DNA_FD_184639 | JGI IMG/M metagenome (GOLD analysis project Ga0209771, IMG submission 184639) | Marine microbial communities from expanding oxygen minimum zones in the Saanich Inlet - ESP_59LU_5_DNA (SPAdes) (version 2) | ecosystem: Environmental > Aquatic > Marine > Intertidal zone...
TAGTTACTAAAGGCTGAATATCAATGGTCGTTTCTATAAACACAAACATACTGTCTTGTGCCAGAAGTTCTACATTTTCAAATTCTTTTCCGACCAAAGTTCCAGTGCCAAGCATGCCATCGACATTCATGCGGTATTTGGACGATTGCCCTTTACTTAATTTTAGTGACGGAATAAGAATATCATTATCAGAGTTGTTATACACTTTAAGGGTATAGGTGCTAGAGCCTATATTTGTAAAAACAGTATCTAAATAAACGGTGTCTTTAGAGAAGCTCAATTGACCTGTACTAGGTGTAAATTCAAAATCTTGACGGCAAGAACTCCAGAAAATGAGAGTAAAAAAACTGAATATAAAATATAGGGAGCGAATCATGTGGTGTACTGTTTTCGGTAAAAATATAACTTTTCAAACTAATATATATTGTTGTGATTATTTAATTTATCTAAACACCGCAGCAATTTCTGACGTAATTCGTTTTGGTTTTTTACTCAGTGTATCCAATAAACACCAAGTGGTTTCAGATTTGACAATCAATTTTTGACTGTCCTTATGATGCATTTCAACAATCCGAGTAGAGGTCACGCCTTCCGATCGCGTCACATAGGTTTTGAGGTGGATTTTATCGTTGAGTTTGGCAGCAGATTTATAATTAATATGATGACTCAATAACACCCATATATGCTCTTCTTGTTGGAGTGGAGTAGTGGCAGATTCCCAATGCGTCTTGGCAATATCTTGAACCCACTGCACATAGCGCACATTATTTACATGCATTAAGTCGTCTAAATCGTCTGCAACTACAGTCCGAGTGGCTTCAAATAGTTTCATTAATTTTCAATGATCTTAACTTCAAACAGTTTATCCCAACGTTTACCAGTCACAAACAAGGTTTTTGTTTTTGGGTTGTAGGCCATACCATTCAAAACATCCAAACCTTGGTGTTTGGTGACCTTGGATTTCAAGGCTTTAAAATCAATGACCGCTTCAATGGCTCCATTTTGTGGGTTGATAATGGCCACTCCATTTTTTTGATAGCGATTCGCATAAATTTTTCCATCCACCCATTCCAATTCATTGAGGTTTGTCAATTTCCCCTTATTGGTGTAGGCTTGTAAAGAGCCTTCTTCGGCAAGCGTTTTAGGGTTCAAAAACCACAAATATTCAGAGCCATCAGACTTGTAAAATTTTTGTCCGTCGTTACACAGTCCCCAACCTTCTTTACTTTGTCCATAATTGAAGGTTTCTATCTGTTCAAAACTATTGACATCATATACCAAACCACGGCCTTCTTTCCATGTAAGCTGATAAATTTTATCATTTAATACCGAAAGACCTTCTCCAAAATATGCGTTACTTAATTGGGTGTTTTTGAGAACGGTTCCATTTTTATAATCGAGTTTTCTCAGTTTAGATTCGCCATATTGCCCCGTGCTTTCATAAAGTTCCCCTTTATAAAACTCAAGTCCTTGGGTGTAAGACGTGATGTCGTGTGGATAGGTATTTACAATTTCGTAAGTATATATTTTTGGTGAAGAGGAGTTTACTACGATGACTTTTTTGAGTACAACCTCAAATGTGTCGTCATAAAAGACTTTGGCTTTTATGAGTTTTTCTCCTAAAGGCATTGCTGATAGGTCTACAGAGGTATTTATTTTTTTTGTATCCAACGTCAATTGTATAGAGTCAAAGTCTCTGTTATTTGGATTTAGAATTTCAACAGAAAGTGTTTCAGCATTGGAAATAATGTTTGTATCACTGTTTGTTTTGATTGAAAAGTTAGATTTGGTGGTCGTACCGCAAGCAGCGATCAAAACGCTAAGTCCAATGAATGTCAATAGTTTGTAGGAATGCATAGTGCAATTAAATTTTTTAGCAATTTATTTATTTATATTCAGTTAAAAAAATCATTGTGTGGATATTAAAACTTTGTATCTTTGCAGAGGCAAGTCCTACACAACTAGCTCCTGTTGAATCCTCCAGGGCGGGAACGCAGCAAAGGTAAATGGTTGTAGCAGTGTGATGTAGGTAGCTTGCCTTTTTTTGTATCCCATAGTTTCCTTAATTCTTCCTATCTTTATCTTCTTATAACACAAAACTCAATGGCAAAAGTTGTTTTAATTACAGGAGGATCTTCGGGAATAGGAAAATCGGTAGGGGAGTTTCTAGCAAACAAAAACTATACGGTTTATGGCACCAGTAGATTTCCTGAAAATCATACCAATTCAAAGTTTCCAATGATCAAATTAGATGTCACCAATACACAATCTATTTCTGAATGTGTTTCTGAATTAATTTCTAAAACAGGTCAAATTGATGTATTGATTAATAATGCAGGCGTTGGGATTACAGGGCCATTAGAAGAAATTCCGATGGAAGAAATGAAAGGGAATTTTGAAACAAATCTTTTTGGACCTATAAATATGATCAACGCCGTGTTGCCACATATGCGTACTCAAAAATCGGGTCAAATTTTAAATATCACTTCAATAGCGGGCTATATGGGATTGCCGTTTAGAGGAGTCTATAGTGCGAGTAAAGGGGCTTTGGAGTTGATTACAGAATCGTATCGTATGGAGCTGAAAGCGTTTAACATATCGATGAGTAATATTGCACCAGGCGATTTTGCAACCAATATTGCTGCTGGACGTTACCACGCGCCTGTGTTAGAAAATTCTCCTTATAAACAAGCCTACGGAACCACTTTAAAAATGATGGATTCCCATGTTGATTCTGGTGAAAACCCATTGCTATTAGCAAAAGTAGTTCATAGAATTATAATTTCTAAAAACCCCAAAATACATTATAAAGTGGGGGCTTTTCTGCAGAAGTTTTCTGTGGTATTAAAACGTATTTTACCTGATTTATGGTATGAAAAACTCCTAAGTAGTTTTTATAATATTTAGTGAATCCTATTATTTTTTATAATATAGACTTCAAGAGTGAATAATATAGTAATTTTACAATCATTAATATAAACCAAAAATAATTATGAAATTTTTTATTGATACAGCTAATTTAGATCAAATTAAAGAAGCACAAGACCTTGGTGTTTTGGACGGAGTAACTACCAATCCATCCTTGATGGCCAAAGAAGGAATTACTGGCGCAGAAAACATTTTAAACCATTACAAAGCGATTTGTGCGATTGTCGAAGGCGATGTGTCTGCAGAAGTTATTTCTACAGATTTTGATGGCATGGTTAAGGAGGGAGAAGCGCTTGCAGCTCTTCATCCACAAATTGTGGTCAAACTTCCAATGATTAAAGATGGAGTCAAAGCATGTAAATATTTTAGTGATAAAGGAATTAGAACCAATGTAACCTTGGTTTTTTCACCAGGACAAGCTTTATTGGCAGCCAAAGCAGGCGCAACCTATGTGTCGCCGTTTATTGGACGTTTAGATGATATATCTACTGATGGTCTAAATTTACTTGCCGAAATACGTCTTATATATGATAATTACGGCTTTGGGACTGAAATTTTAGCTGCCTCTGTGCGTCATACCATGCACGTGATTGATTGTGCTAAATTAGGTGCTGATGTAATGACGGGTCCTTTAAGTTCTATCGAAGGCTTGTTACGACACCCACTTACAGATAGCGGTTTGGCTAAGTTTTTAGAAGACTATAAAAAAGGAAATTAAGAACCAATTTTATTTTATAAGACTAAAACTGAAGGAAACTTCAGCTTTTTTTTTATTTATAAGTTTTAAGAAGTACTTCAAATTCAGGATCAAACAAATCCGCAGTTGAATTTAGAATCACCCCTTTAGAATCTACAATCAATACCTTTTTGATATAGTTGATTGCCAAACGCTTTTTCGCATAGGAAGGATCTGCAAAGCGGTATTCATTATTGATTTTAAACTGATTTCCAAAAATCATATTTTTCCAAACATAAGTATGCATTGAGTTGATATTTATGGAAACGAAATCTATACTAGGAAATTTTTCTTGTAAGGTTTTAACCTTAATATGACTGTTTTCAAAATGATAACGACTGGCATTGTCCCAAAAATAGATGACAGTCGTTTTTTTAAATATTGTGTTAATATTTAAAGTTCTATTTGTGTGGTTAATGACTTCTATTGCTGGTAGGGGATACCCCGGCTGAAAACCTTGAGTGTTTTTAAATAGGTCTTTAATGTATTTTTTGTCCTTTATATTTGTGCTCTTTTCTAAAAAAGATTGATACAAAATATAACTTTGGTCAATTGATTTTGAGTTGGAAATGAAGTTTCGAGTGGTGTATTTTAATAAATTATTTTTAATCATTGTATTGGTCACCAGACTGTCAATGAGTTCTAACTTACGACTGGTGTAGTCTAATTTATGCTTATCTAAGTTGAATTCTTTATTGGAAGTGGTCAATTGTTCAATTGCTAGATTGTTGATGTGGGGAAATAAAAAATTATAGTAAGGATAAAAATCTTTTAGATCGATGTCGTTGTAAACAATTTCTTTTCTAAACTCATAAAAACTCGAGGGAAGTTTCTTGAAATTACTAAAACTATTCACTCCAAAATGACGGAAAGGGTACAACTCTTTACGCGTAAAATAATGGTATTTGATGCTTGATAATGCTACTTTTTTAAAGAGTTCAGAGTTTGGATTGATTTTTAAAAATGATTTTAAGTCATTTGAGTTTTTGCTGATAAATGTTTCAATAGTTTGATGGTATTTTTCTGGAGATTCAGAGTAAGATGCGTTGGTATTGCTGTCTTCTTTTTCTAATTTTAATAAAAGATTAATAAGATAATTATTTTTTTTAGCTCCAATGCCGTTGAATACAATCGATTCGTCAAAATCATGTGTGTTGATATGCATCATAATACTGTCATTTTCTTCCAATAAAATGGATTGGTATTTTCCACCATGCACAAATGAATGTATTCCTGGCTTAAAGTTTAAAAAATGATGAGAAAAACGATTGTCATCATTGAGATACAAGGTGTCTATATTGTTTTGAGTATCATATAAAACCACATAATTAATACTGGGATTGATAATGTTACCACCTAAAAAAACAGGTTTCTTTACTTCGGGGTTGGTTTTGCAACCCACAAAGATTAAGAGCCCGTAAAGGAGGTATATTGGTTTCATTTTTATAAAAATAGCATCATTAATATCTTAACTCTACCAAAAGTAAGCTATGAAATGATTTGTTCTTGTTAAGGCGTTGTTAAATTACGAGACGGTTTAATTTGATGAATGGTTTGATTTATTTACTTTTGCAAAAAATTATTTTAAGCATGCTATCAGTTTCAAACTTATCAGTACAATTTGGAAAACGAGTTCTTTTCGATGAAGTCAATACGTCTTTCAATACCGGAAATTGTTATGGTATTATTGGCGCCAATGGTGCTGGGAAATCTACATTTCTAAAAATCTTAGCAGGGGTACAAGAACCCACTTCGGGACATGTACACCTAGAGCCTGGTAAACGCATGTCGGTCCTCGAACAAAATCACAACCTTTACGACGAACATACAGTATTGGAAACTGTGATTATGGGAAATAAACCCTTATTCAAAATTAAGGCTGAAATAGATGCCTTATACAACGATTATTCTGATGAAAATGCAGACCGTATCGGAGAACTTCAAGTGAAATTCGAAGAAATGAACGGATGGAATGCCGATAGTGATGCAGCATCGATGCTCTCAAATTTGGGAATCAAAGAAGAGCATCATTATACCATGATGAAAGATTTGGATGGTAAACAAAAGGTAAGAGTTTTGTTGGCGCAAGCTTTGTTTGGATCGCCAGATGTGTTAATCATGGATGAGCCTACCAATGATTTGGATTATGAAACCATTTCTTGGTTGGAACATTTTTTAGCCAATTACGATAGTTGTGTGATTGTTGTATCGCATGACCGTCACTTTTTAGATGCAGTATGTACTCATATTTCAGATATTGATTTTAATAAAATTAACCATTTCTCTGGCAATTATACGTTTTGGTACGAGTCGTCTCAGTTGGCTGCCAAACAACGGGCACAACAAAACAAAAAATCAGAAGATAAAAAGAAAGAGTTAGAAGAATTTATCCGCCGTTTTTCTGCCAATGTTGCAAAGTCCAAACAAGCCACGAGCCGAAAAAAAATGATTGATAAATTGGATGTGGCAGACATTCGTCCTTCAAGCAGACGCTATCCGGCTATTATTTTTGAACGCGATCGTGAAGCGGGAGATCAGATTTTAAATGTGGATAAACTAGCTTACGAATTGGAAGGTGAAACCCTATTTGACAAACTTGATTTTAATCTTAATAAAGGAGATAAAGTAGTAGTCTATTCAAAAGATTCCAGAGCGACTTCTGCATTTTATGATATTGTAAACGGAAATTTAAAGCCTAAAAACGGAACCTTCCAATGGGGTGTGACAACCTCTCAATCCTATTTGCCATTAGACAACAGCAGCTATTTTGAGAATGCCATGAATTTGGTAGATTGGTTGCGACAGTGGGCAAAAACAGAAGAAGAACGCGAAGAAGTGCACATTCGAGGATTTTTAGGAAAAATGATTTTTAGTGGGGAAGAAGCCCTTAAACAATCCAATGTATTATCTGGTGGTGAAAAAGTGCGGTGCATGCTCTCTCGTATGATGATGATGCGTGCCAACGTCCTCATGCTGGATGAACCGACCAATCACTTGGATTTGGAAAGTATCACCGCCTTCAATAATTCTTTAAAAAACTTTAAGGGAACGGTATTATTTACTACCCACGATCATGAGTTTGCTCAAACCTTGGCCAATAGAGTCATTGAGCTGACGCCTAAGGGCGTAATTGACCGTTACACCACCTTTGATGAGTATATGCAAGATCCTAAGATTAAGGAACTGAGAGCTAAGATGTATGGGTAGGGGATAAGTTTATTTTTCAGTGCTTATCCGTTTTAAATTTATTTTTTTTATAAAGTGTATGGAGGCGGTCTTGTTTGAGTTGTTGTACTTACTCTTGTCGTGAACCAAGTTGAGCCCTAGCCCCTTGCAAAACTCTTGCATATGAGCTATAGCTTAAACCAATTTTAAAATGATTCGAAACCCCTAAAATATAGTAAATATTATTTTTACTTTTATTTTAAAACATTGAGATTACTCAACCTTCCACTCATAAAAGTTACACTCTGTATTTAGTTCAAACCCTGTTTTGGGATACAAATGATTGCCTATCAAATTTGATTTTTCGGTTTCTAAATACATCCCGCAAGCTTTGGATGCTTTCACAAGGGCTTTTGCCTTTTCTATCAAGCCTATTGAAATCCCTTTGCCTCGAAACTCTGGATGCACAAACAAATCGTTGAGTAACCAATACTTCTTCATTCGTGTCGAAGAAAAAAGGGGGTATAACTGTACAAATCCTACAAGTTTGGCTGCAGAGTTTTCAGATACATAAATTTCAGAATCCGCATTTGAAATACGGTTTTTCAAAAAGGTTTTGGCACCTTCTAAATCTGTTACTTTGCCGTAGAACTTTCTGTAAGCATCAAACAATTCAGACAAATAGTTTAAATCTTCTGGAGTTGCTTTTCTATAATTCATAACGATATATTTGTGGTAAGAACTAATTGTTATTAGAATCCTGTGCGATTCTTCTGATTGCAAAACTTGGATTGTTTTCAATCTCGGTGGTTATATACATCAACTCCCAATCGTATTTCACACAAAACTCATATACGGCCTCAATGACTCCATAACGAACCAAGCCATCCCAATTTCCTAATATAAAATCGTGACCCGCAATATATCCATTGGGTTTTATTTTGGTTCTGTAAGTTTCTAACTCTTCAATTGTAGTTTTATAGGAATGTGTTGTGTCTATGTAAATCCAATCAAAATAATTGTCTTGAAAATTTGTAACAACATCTGTTGATAATCCTACATTGATCTCAACAGAATTCTCTTTTATTTCCTTAGAAAAACGGTTTTCTACCGACTTGCGTTTGTTTTGATTATAGCGTTTGCTACCCCATAAATCAATTAAATGTAGTTTAAGAGGTTTGGTAATATTCAAAATGGCTTCAGAAAAATCACCTTCATCTACCCCTAATTCTGCAACAACTCCACCAGTAGGTAATACTAAGAGTAATTCCTCTCTAGTGGTCAATACCTTAGTGTTGGCCACATGAACCTTGGAGAGTTCAGTTTTAGGTATGTTAGATGAAGTAAAAGAATTTCCTTTTTTTACTACTGATACAAAAAAAGATTGGTAACAAAATTTAAAGAATCCTAGTATTAGTTTTTTCATTAAAATGGAATACCAAATTAGCTATTAAGCATCACTGGCATTACCAGCATGGTCACAGTTTCGCCCTCGTCCAACCCATCAATAGGAGTGAGGATTCCGGCACGGTTGGGCATGCTCATTTCTAATTGTATATCGTCAGCGTTGAGATTGCTTAGCATTTCAGATAAGAAGCGAGAGTTAAACCCAATTTGCATATCATCTCCTTGATAGTCACAAGTTAAGCGTTCTTCTGCTTTATTGCTGTAATCAATATCTTCAGCAGAAATATTTAGTTCTGCCCCCGCAATTTTCAAGCGAATTTGGTGGGTTGTTTTATTGGAGAATATAGACACACGACGTACCGAATTCAAAAATTGGTTGCGGCTAATCGTTAGGTGGTTTGGATTTTCCTTTGGAATTACTGCTTCGTAATTTGGATACTTTCCATCAATCAAACGACAGATTAATACAGAATTTTCAAAGGAAAATTTAGCATTTGAATCGTTGTATTCAATTGTTACATCATCATCACTTCCTGCTAATATACTTTTTAATAAATTCAACGGTTTTTTAGGCATGATGAATTCAGCTGTTTCATTGGCAGTTACGTCTGTCCGAGAATACTTAACTAGTTTGTGAGCATCTGTAGCAACAAAGGTTAAGCTTTCAGTTGAAAATTGAAAAAAGACGCCACTCATAACAGGGCGCAAATCGTCATTTCCAGCAGCAAAAATTGTTTTTGAAATGGCAGTAGCCAATATGTCTGCTCCAATTACTGTGGTGCTAGGATTGTCTAAAGAAATAGCTTTAGGAAATTCTTCTGCACCTGCATAGGCCAAGGCATATTTTCCATGATTCGAACTAATTTCAATTGTATTGTTTTCTTCAACCACAAAAGTTAGAGGTTGTTCAGGAAAGGTTTTAAGCGTCTCCAATAAGAGTTTAGCTGGGATGGCTACACTGCCTTCGCTATCACTTTCGACTTCCATAGTGGAGGCCATAGTTGTTTCTAAATCACTTGCGGAAACCGTCAGTTTTGAATGTTCTAGTTCAAATAAGAAATTGTCTAAAATTGGCAAGGTGTTAGAATTGTTAATCACGCCGCCTAAGACTTGAAGTTGCTTTAATAAATACGTACTGGAGACTATAAATTTCATCTGTGATGTGAGTTATAATTTTAATAAATGGGCTTCTACAAATATATCTTTTTGATGCATATTATTAAAAGAAACTTATTAACATAGGGTTGATATTATTTTTAAACGTTAAACCTTGCTGTTTTGATCTTAATCCTTGAAAAAATTAACAGAAATACGATCCATCATATCCAAGCCTAACAGAGTAGAAGCACTGCCTACTGTGGCAAGGTTGCTTCGATACACTGCAATCTCAAGATAATCAGATGAATTAAAAACAACAAGTCCTTGTCCTTCGTCGTTACGTAAATGGGCAGAAATGTTAAAATCAACAATGTCGCTGTAGTGGTTGTAAATTCGTTTAAATTTGTGATTCCGTGCCGAAATTTCAAAACGTCTCCCTTTTTGAACCGATTCAAAAAAGCGCTTTTTGATATTGGTAATAACATTGCCATAGTGATCTATATAAATGACATTTCCGATCAACTGATTTCCTTGATCTTTCACAATGGGAGCAATGTTTTTAATAGGTTTAATTTCGGTGATAATTTTTCCAACAACCTCTAAAGTCCCACCACGAGCTATGTGGGCAGCTACTTTTACAAACACATCCAAGACAGGAAAACTTGTAGAAATTTTATCATGAATATTTATCTCTACAATTTTCTGTGGATTGGTATCTGCGCATATCATGCTCATGATTCCATTGTTTGCACAAATAAAATAATGATCATTAAGCTGAACTACAATGTGCTTATTTTCTTCACTAATTTCGCAGTCTACTCCAACGATATGAATACTTCCCACGGGAAAACTTTCAAAAGCATTTTGAATTACATAAGCTGCTTCTAAAATACTAAATGGCGCAATGTTATGAGATATGTCCACCACTTTAGCTTCCTCAATTTCAGACAACAAAGCACCTTTTACAGCACCTGCAAAATGATCTTTTGTTCCAAAATCGGTCGTTAATGTGATAATGGCCATTGGCGAAGCGTATTGTTAAGTTTAAAAAAACCGAAAAATCATTGATTTCATAAGATATACAAACCTACACAATTTTTGTTTTAAATTTTTATTAACAGTCCTAAATATTATACTAAATTCTGATTACATTTATACTATCGTAGATAATCATAAATAGACTAAACTTAAGATCCCTTTGAATGAACTAATAATTGAGTTAACAGACATCACACCAAAAGAGTTTTTTGGTACTCAAAACAAAAATATAGAACTTTTAAAAATGTATTTCCCCAAGCTTAAAATTGTGGCTCGGGGGACAAAAATCACTGCTTTTGGTGATGAAGATTTGTTAGCTGAATTTGACAAACGCATGAAAATGCTTTTAAGTCACTTTCAAAAATTTAACAAATTAGACGATAATATGATTGAACGTGTGCTCACAAGTGATTCCAAAGCTGATTATGACAGTTCCTCTAAAAGTGGAGAAGTCATCGTACATGGAGTTAATGGGCGTTTGATAAAAGCACAAACAGCCAACCAACGCAAATTAGTGGACAGTGTTTATAAAAATGATATGGTCTTTGCTATTGGACCCGCAGGAACAGGAAAAACTTATACAGGAGTCGCCTTAGCTGTTCGAGCGCTTA
>Ga0209771_1002530_pt1 | contig 10975 bp, 10 predicted proteins | sample SaaInl59LU_5_DNA_FD_184639 | JGI IMG/M metagenome (GOLD analysis project Ga0209771, IMG submission 184639) | Marine microbial communities from expanding oxygen minimum zones in the Saanich Inlet - ESP_59LU_5_DNA (SPAdes) (version 2) | ecosystem: Environmental > Aquatic > Marine > Intertidal zone...
ACCAGACATCATTCTTGCTCCCATAGGGTAAGCCATTCCATGTTCTTTGGCAACTTCTCCATCTATTTTTAATATCTCTGGATGGTTGGCAAGACCCAAATAATCATTAATACTCCAGGTAACAACTTTCTTTCCATTAAAAGACATTCTGTTAGAAATGGGGCCTTCCAATTTTGGAAAAACATAATAGCCCTCGGCAGTATCTGCCCATTTACCTAATGGTCCTTTGTCTTCTTTTATTCTCTCAAATAAATCTTTGGTCATTTGTACTTTTTTTTTAATTTATGAGCATTTACAAAGAAACCGCTTTTTTTGCAGTTTATCAAATCGTGAAAAAAACAATTCTGCTTATAAAAATCCGTTTTCTTTCATCCATTGATCACTGTAAACCTTATTCATATAACGAGAGCCGTGATCTGAAAAAATCATCACTACAAAGCTGTTGTCATCAAACATGTTTTTTACTGCGTATTGTTTGGTAGCTTGCAGAACAGCTCCACTTGTATAGCCTACGAACATGCCTTCTTTTTTGACAATATTCCTAGTTTCCAAAGCGGCCTCTTTATCAGATACTTTTTCATACACATCGATGACATCAAAATCGGTTGCAGTCGGAATTAAGTTTTTACCCAATCCTTCAATTTTATAAGGGCTTACCTCGTTTAAATCGAGCTCACCGGTTTCGTGGTATTTTTTTAATACAGAGCCTTTTGCATCTACTCCTAAAATTTTAATTTCAGGGTTTTGTTCTTTTAAGTATTTACCAGTACCAGAAATAGTGCCTCCTGTTCCACTTGCAGCTATTAAATGGGTAATCTTACCCCCTGTTTGCTCCCAAATTTCAGGACCTGTAGTTCGATAATGTGCCGCTATATTTAGCTCATTAAAGTATTGATTGATGTATACGGAATTGGGGGTGTTTTTATGAATTTTTTTTGCAACTTGATAATATGATCTTGGATCTTCAGGTAGAACATTGGCAGGACAAATATGTACTTCTGCACCCATCGACCTTAATAAATCTATTTTATCTGTAGAAGATTTATCACTGACAGCCAAAATACATTTATACCCCCTAACAATGCTAATCATTGCCAAACTATATCCTGTATTCCCCGAGGTGGTTTCTACGATCGTTGCTCCTTTTTTAAGAATCCCTTTTTTCTCTGCGTCTTGTATAATGTGTAAGGCAATTCTATCTTTCGCAGAGTGTCCTGGATTGAAAGCCTCAAATTTAGCGTAATAAGAGCCAAGAAGATGTTTCGTAACTTGATGAAGTTTAATGAGAGGCGTCTCTCCAACGAGATCTAAAATTGAGTTCGTAATTCCTTTGTTTCTGATCATTCTCTCACTATTATCAAAGCAATTAACATAAAGAGGTAAAAGGGTGCATTTTCTATTTTTTAGATTCCTTTTAATAAATTCGCAAAGACCTCCAGTCTACTTTCTACACTTACAAAAATACATTTTAATCCCTATATATTGAAATTGTTTTTAGGACTTAATTTTTTCAAGTCCTAATTTATCTTCTAAGGTCAAAAAGAACGTATACATTTTGGCTGTTTCTTTTAAAGCGTCAAAACGACCAGAAGCTCCACCATGACCCGCTTCCATATTGGTATCTAACAATAACAAATTAGAATCTGTTTTTAATGCTCGGAGTTTGGCAACCCATTTCGCAGGTTCCCAATACTGTACTTGTGAATCATGAAAACCCGTTGTCACTAGAATATTTGGATACTCCTTTGCAACAACTTGATCATAGGGTGAATACGATTTTATATACTCGTAATAAGCTTTATCATTCGGATTTCCCCATTCGTCATATTCGCCTGTTGTTAAAGGAATACTATCGTCTAACATCGTAGAAATGACATCTACAAAAGGGACTGAAGCAATGATTCCATTGTACAATTCTGGATTCATATTTACGATTGCCCCCATTAACAAACCTCCGGCTGATCCTCCCATGGCATACAAATGCGCTGGAGAGGTATATGCTTGCTCTATTAAATATTTAGAACAATCTACAAAATCGTTAAAGGTATTTTTTTTGTGCAACATTTTTCCATCTTCATACCATTCCCTCCCTAGATACTGACTTCCTCGAATATGGGCCAAAGCATAGACAAAACCTCTGTCTAACAAACTCAAACGCGTGGTCGAAAAACTATCTGGTATGGTATATCCATAAGAACCATAGGCATATTGTAATATTGGAGTGTTTTTAGTAAGCTCTGTATCTTTGTGGTACACCAATGAAATAGCTACTTTTTTACCGTCTCTAGCAGTTGCCCAAATACGTTTACTGAGGTAATTCTCTTTTTGGAATTTACCGCCTAAAACTTCTTGTTCTTTTTTAATATCTGTGGAACGATCATTCATATTAAAGTCGATCACAGAATTTGGAGTTGTAAAAGAATTATAGGAATATCGAAGGGTATCGGTGTCAAAATCTGGATTCGAATAAACCCCTACAGAATAGGTCTCTTCTGTAAACGGCAAATAGTAATCTTCTCGAGCATCCCAGCGTTTAATTCTAACTTTACTTAAACCATTCGTACGTTCTTCCAAGACCAAATAGTCTTTAAAAATAGAAAAATCTTCTAATAATGTTGCTTCTCTGTGTGGAATGACATCTACCCAATTTTCTTGACCTGTTTTAGAAACAGGCGTTTTCATTAGCTTAAAATTAATCGCACCGTCTTTATTCGTTAACAAATAAAAATGGTCGCCAAAATGGGCAACATCGTATTCTAAATCTCTTTCTCTAGATTGCAGGATTGTAAATGCTCCTGTTGGTTTATTAGCATCTAAATACTGCGCTTCAGAAGAAACGGTGCTATAAGAACCTATGATAATATATTGATTCGATTTTGATTTGGTAACATAGGTACCAAACGTATCGTCTTTTTCATGAAAAACCATCACATCTTCAGAAGTTGGCGTTCCTAAAATATGTCTGTAAATTTTCTCACTACGAAGCGTTACAGGATCTTTTTTTGTGTAAAAAATAGTTTTATTATCATTGGCCCAAACCGATCCTCCTGTGGTATTCTCGATAAGGTCATCATAAATCTCACCTGTTTCAAGATTTTTTATTTTAAGAAAATATTGTCTTCTACTCACAGTGTCTGTGGCAAAAACAGCCAGTTTGTTGTCTGGTGAGACATTCAATCCTCCTAATTGAAAATAATCGTACTCTTTGGCAAGTTCGTTGACATTAAAAAGGACCTCTTCCGCTGCTTCTAAATGGCCTTTTTTTCTACTGTAAATCGGATATTGATTACCTGTTTCATAGCGCGTACTATAAAAATATCCATTTTCTTTATAAGGAACTGAAGCATCATCTTCTTTTATTCTTCCTTTCATTTCCTCAAATAAAGATTCTTCAAAGACTTTGGTATGCTTCGTTACTTCTTTATAGTAGGTGTTTTCCTCTTCTAGGTAATTGATTACTTTCTGAGTTTGAGCATCTTTGTCTGTTGCATTTTTTTGTTCGTCAGACAAACACATCCAAAAATAATTATCAATTCTAACATCGTCGTGTTTTTCTAAACGAACCGGTTGTTTTTCTGCCAAAGGTTTTATTGCGTCTGTACTTTTCATGGTCTCATTTTTACAAGCAAGTGCAAATGTAAGACTTATAACAAAGAAAGGAATACTAAATTTTCTCATTTTATCTAAAAATTAACGCATACAAACTACTCAATTTCTCAATCATAAAAAAATCTTTTATCTACCGTAAAAAACAAACTATAAGAGCCCCATTAAAGCGCTGATAAAGAACAAAAAATACAATGAAATTGTAATAATAGTAAGAACACCTATGAACTTATAATGAGACTTTAACATCTGAAATGCGTTTGCTAACATTTGATCATTTTTTGTCTTCAAGGCTTTTTTTATTTTTTTAGAAAATTGCAATAAATAATAGAGTGGAAAAAAATAGAGGAGGCAGGTTGCTATATTAATGACGGTTACAATAAAACCTAGATTGTCTGGAATACCCACGTTTGTTTTTGTAATCGACTCAAAAACAGGAACTGAAAAGAGCGCAAATACAAATAAAAAAAAGAGGAAGACAAAACCTATCACAGATAAAAACTGCGTCCATTTAGCAATTTCTATCAAGTAGGATTTAGAAGCCTTTGTGATCGTTATTTGTTCTAATTGTGTAATCGGTTGTTTCATTATTATGATTCTTGTGTTGTTTGATTACATCAAAAATAAACAAATAATAAATACCATAATTTCACAAAAAGTATTTATGAAATTATGGCATCAGAATAAAGAACGTCTTTCATTAAAATTCAGAAATGGTTTTCTTTATAATTGAAATACATTCCATTAATTGAGATTCATTGATAATTAATGGGGGCGCAAAACGAATGATGTTTCCATGGGTTGGTTTTGCTAACAATCCATTGTCTCTTAATTTCATACAAATATCCCAGGCGGTAGAACTGTCCTCTGAATCATTGATAAGAATGGCATTTAACAGCCCTTTACCTCTAACAGAGTCAACTAAATCATTGTCTTTACAAAACAGCGTTAATTCTTCTCTAAAAATCACGCCCAATTTTGCTGCGTTATCCGCTAAATTTTCATCTGCAACCACTTCTAAAGCAGCAATTGCAATAGCAGCGGCAATCGGGTTACCTCCAAAAGTAGAACCGTGATTTCCTGGTTTGATCACCTCCATAATACTGTTATTTGCCAAAACCGCAGAGACAGGATACGCTCCGCCACTCAATGCTTTCCCAAGAATTAAAATATCGGCTTTCACTTCTGGATCTCCAGAACAGTTTTTATCTTCACAAGAACAATTTCCACAGGTGGCTAAAAGCCTTCCTGTTCTCGCTATTCCTGTTTGAACTTCATCAGCAATAAACAACACATTATGAGTTTCACACAATAGTTTTGCAGCAGCCAAATACCCTTCAGAGGGCACATAAACCCCTGCTTCACCTTGAATAGGTTCTACTAAAAATGCTACGATATGCTGATTACTTTCTAGCGTTTCTTTCAATGCTAAAAGATTGTCGTACTCAATTTTTATGAATCCTTCAGTATAAGGTCCAAAATTCTTTCTTGCTACAGGATCATTAGAAAACGAAATGATTGTAGTAGTTCTTCCATGAAAGTTGTTTTCACAAACAACAATTTGAGCCTTGTCTTCAGGAATTCCTTTTACTTCATATCCCCATTTTCTGGCTATTTTTAGAGCGGTTTCTACCGCCTCTGCACCAGTATTCATCGGTAACAACTTATCGAAACCAAAAAGATCTGTTGCAAATTTCTCGTACTTCCCTAACTGATCATTATAAAAAGCACGTGAGGTTAGGGTTAACGTTTGTGCTTGAGTAACCATCGCTTCAACGATTTTAGGATGACAATGTCCTTGGTTTACAGCGGAATATGCCGATAAGAAGTCATAATACTTTTTACCTTCAACATCCCAAACAAATACGCCTTTACCTTTACTAATAACTACTGGAAGTGGATGATAATTGTGGGCACCGTACTTGTTTTCTAATTCAATTGCTTCTTTCGAAGTTAATGTGTTTAAAACAGTCATTTTATTTTTTTTAATATACATTATTAAATAACCATTCCTGTTCTACCTTTATCCTTTCAGAAAAACTGAAAATTCAGCGTGGGAAAGAAATCATCCCCGAAGTGTTACAAAAGTAATCAAATTACTTAGGAATGAAATTAAATTTTATCTGATCAACTATGTATTTAATTTCCTTAGTTTTGCAATCCATTAAACCACTAAGAATGCCACGTAGAGAACGAAATAAATTTGTAAAAAAAAATCAAGTTTTAGAATTAAAAATTGAAGATTACGCTTTTGGAGGAAAAGGAATTGCACGAATTAAATCTGAAGAGGGAAGTTTTGTTGTTTTCGTTCCTAATACACTACCGGGTCAACTGGTAAAAGCTCAGATTAAAAAATCGAGTAAAAAATATGCAGAAGCAAAATTAATTGATGTACTAGCGCCTTCTAAAGACGAAATAACCGTTCCATATCAAGACATTCCAGGAGCTCCCTATATACAGCTTCCAATAGAGTTACAACATCAATATAAAAAAGAAAGTACTTTATCTCTCTTTAAAAGAATTGGAAAAGTAGAAAATATAGAGGACTTATTCGACAGCTTTGTGACCTCTCCCAATGTATTTCATTATCGAAATAAAATGGAATATGGTTTTTCTGCAATCGGTTATGACAGAAATACAAAAAGAGACAAGGATGAGTTTACCTTAGGTTTTAAAAGACGTGGAGTATGGTGGATGGGAGACAATCTAGAAAAAGACTCTGGTTTGTTTGATACACAGATGGAAAATCATCTAAAAGACATCCGAGCGTATTGTCAAGAAACAGGATTAGATCCGTGGCATGGCCCAAAGAAAAGTGGTTTCTTTAGATACTTTGTTGTGAGAAAATCATACAAAACAAACGAATTGTTATGCAATCTAGTCACTACTTCGTCAGGATTAGAAACTTTTGATTTACAAAAATTCGCCTTGTTTTTGAAAGGTATTTTTGGAGCACGTTTGGCAGGTTTGTTACACACCATCAATGACGAAACTGGAGATCGAACGATAGCAACATCTGGAAGCATTAATTTGGTTTATGGGAAAGATAAAATTGTAGAAGAATTATTAAACTTAGATTTTGAAATTAGTATGAAAAGCTTTTTTCAAACAAATCCAAAATGTGCAGAAAAATTATACAATAAGGTAGTCGAATATGTACTAGAAGACACCTCTAAAGTAGACAATACTATTGTGATGGATTTATTTTGTGGAACTGGTACCATAGGACAAATTGTAGCTTCTAAAAGTAAGAACGCAAAAATTGTGGGGGTAGATATTGTAGCGTCTGCAATCAATGATGCTCAAAAAAATGCAAAGAGAAACCAGATAGAAGGGGTTCAATTTTTTGCAGCGGATGTTGGAAAGTTTTTAACAGCTCATCCCGAATATGAAAACAAAATTAAAACCATTATTTTAGACCCTGCAAGAGCAGGAATTGCTCCAAAAACGCTTCAAAAAATCATTCATTTAAATGCTGATAGAATGGTTTATGTATCCTGTAACCCAGCTACACAAGCTAGAGATACTGTTTTGTTAAATGAAGCAGGATATGCACTTAAAAAAATTAGTTTGGTCGATCAATTTCCACATACTGCACACATAGAAACGGTGGTTTTGTTTGAAAAATGTTAAATGAGTAGATTATTTTTTAAGAATTGAAGTTTATTTCTGAAAATGAAGCTATTTTAGCAAGACCTAACAATGCAAATAACCAAAAACGAATGAAAAAATTAACAGACTTCGAAATCAATAAAAAAATAACCGACCTCCACGATTGGGATTTTTATGATGGGGCATTGCATACCGATTTTGAATTTGATAATTTTAAAGATTGCATGTCTGCAATGAACAGAATCGCTTTTGAATGTGAGGCTTTGAACCATCATCCAGAATGGACAAATGTATACAATACATTGGATATAACATTGACAACTCATGATGTCAATGGCGTAACAGAATTAGATTTTAAATTAGCGCATGCCATAAATAAAATTGTAGAAGTTGAAGAATAGTATGAAGAAAATAATACTTCTTTTGGGCTTTTTATCAATCATCATCACTTCTTGTGAAAAAGATGATTACTGTTTAAAAAACCCCGTAACTCCTAATTTAATTTTACGTTTTTATGACGATTCAAATAGAAAAACATTAAAAAGTGTAGAAGAATTGTATGTGTGGTCAACTGGAAAAGACAGTATTTTTTCCAACGTAAAATCAGACTCCATATACCTCCCCTTGAATAGTAATACAAACAAAACAGTCTATCATTTATCGAATGGGAGCTCGGTTGATACCTTTACCATCTCCTACACCCCTGAAGAAGAATTCGTCTCTAGGTCTTGCGGGTTTAAAATAAACTTTCAGGAGGTTTCCTTTTCATCAGACACCTTTTGGATAAAAGATTTTACACCTTCATCACTTACAACCATAGACTCTCAAAACGCAGCTCATGTTCAAATATATCATTAGTATTTGTTTCCTTTTTTTTGTTGTTGAGGGACAGGCACAAGAGCAACAAGATGAACTAAATATCGATTCTAAAACAGATTCTATTATTTACAAAACAGCTTATGGTTTGCGATTAGGGGTGGATATCAGTAAACCTATAGTTGCCCAATTTAACAACACCTATAGTGGCTTTGAATTGGTTGGTGATTACCGACTCTCAAAAACATTTTATGCTGCCATCGAAATGGGTTTTGAAGAAGAAACCACCTTCGAAGATTACACAAACTCAACTTCAGAAGGAAATTATATTCGTTTGGGGTTTAACTTTAATGCCTATAAAAATTGGTTGGACATGAACAATGAAATTTTTATAGGATATCGCTATGGCTTTAGTCTTTTTAACCAAACATTAAATAGCCATACTCCTAATGTGAATACTTCTTATTTTCCAGCAAATACCATTTCAACTCCGATAACCACTAAAAACTTGAATGCACACTGGTCTGAATTAGTCGTTGGGTTTAGGGCAGAAACTTTTAAAAATTTCTTTGTTACCGTGAGTGGCTCCTATAAAATTTTGATGTACGTAAAAGAGCCAGAAAATTTTAAATCACTCTATGCACCGGGATTTAATAGAATTTTTGAGAGTGGAACAGGGTTTGGTTTTAATTATACACTTACCTATTTAATACCCTTTCAAAAAAAATAAAATTTAGTAAATTTTCAGTAAATTTATAATTCCTTTTAAAAATTAATAATTATGAATAGTATACCTAGTGTAAATTTAAAAGACTTTCTTTCTAGCGATTACACCAAAAAACAAGAATTTATTGATAAAATTGGTCACGCATATGAAAACATTGGTTTTGTGGCTTTAAAAGGACATTTTTTAGATGATCAATTGGTTGAAGACTTGTATACTGAGATTAAAAATTTTTTCGACTTACCAATTGCTTTAAAAGAAACCTATGAAATCCCAGGGATCAATGGACAACGTGGGTATGTTTCTTTTGGGAAAGAATCTGCAAAAGGAAAAAAAGAAGGCGATTTAAAAGAATTTTGGCACTTTGGACAGTATGTAGCTTCTGACTCAAAATATGCTAAAGAGTACCCAGAAAATGTTGATGTAAAAGAATTGGAACGGTTTAATGAGGTAGGTAAAAAAACCTATCAAATGTTAGAAAAAACAGCCATGTATGTGCTGCGATCCCTTGCATTACATTTAAATTTAGAGGAAACTTATTTTGATCAATACATCATCAATGGAAACAGTATTTTACGTCCTATTCATTATCCACCTATAGCAACAGAACCAAAAGGAGCTGAAAGAGCTGCGGCTCACGGAGACATCAATTTAATTACGCTATTAATGGGCGCGCATGGGAAAGGATTACAAGTACAAAATCATGAAGGGCAATGGGTAGATGCTATGGCAGCTCCTGATGAACTTATGATAAATGTTGGAGACATGCTCTCACGACATAGCAATAATAAACTTAAATCTACAATTCATAGAGTCACCAATCCTCCAAAAGAATTATGGGGTACTTCTCGTTATTCTATTCCGTTTTTTATGCATCCTATTTCTGAAATGAAATTAGATGTTTTAGAGAACTGTATCGACGAAGACAATCCAAAACAATTTGAAGACATTACTGCTGGAGAATTTTTAGAACAACGTTTAAAGGAATTGGGACTTAAAAAATAAGTTTGAAGCTTTTCGTTAACAATTTACCGCTAATTGCTGACTGATTACCTCGTTTGAAAATTAAAAATTGAACAATATGGATTTTAAAGATCAATTAAAGAATTTATTTCCTGAACATAAAGAGACCGTTGAACCTGAGGTAAAAAAATCAACCATTTGGTTACAAGACGCCCCCATACTGTGTAAGTACGAAAAACGAAAAGGGAAACCCATCACTATATTAGAAGGATATACTGGAGCCTCTGCAGATTTTAAGATACTTGCCAAAGAAATTAAAACTAAATTAAGTGTTGGCGGCAGTTTCAAAGATGATAAAATTATTATTCAAGGAGATTACAGAGACAAAATAATGTCTATGTTAAAAGAAAAAGGATTCAAAGTAAAACGCGTTGGTGGATAATTATAAAGAGATTTAGAATAAAAACACGAATCACTTTAGCATAGAAAAGCAACTATAAATTACATTTTTAATGTCTATGAAAAAATCTGAACTTATCTTAAATCCTGATGGTAGTGTTTATCATTTGAACTTAAAACCAGAACATATCGCTGCAAACATCATTTTTGTTGGAGATCAATATCGGGTAGATAAAATCTCTAAACATTTTGACACTATTGAGTTTACAACACAAAAGCGAGAGTTTAAAACAACCACAGGAACTTATAAAAACAAACAATTTTCAATTATTTCTACAGGAATAGGGCCAGACAACATCGATATTGTTATGAATGAGTTAGATGCCCTTGTAAATATTGACTTACAGACAAGAAAACCGAAAGAAAAACTCACTTCTTTGAACATTGTTAGAATTGGAACATCGGGCTCATTACAAGCAGACATCCCTGTAGATTCTTATATTATCAGTTCTCATGCACTGGATTTAAACGGAATGCTTCACTCCTACCAGATTGAAGAAATAGCGAATCCTGAAATTGAAAAAGCGTTTGTAAAGCATACCAATTGGAGTGCCAAAAGAGCAGCTCCAATTCTTATTGGTAACCATAAAGAATTAGAACATAAATTAACATCCAAAGACACCTTTGCAGGAATAACAGCAACAGCTGGTGGATTTTACGGACCTCAAGGAAGAGTATTGCGTCTGAACTTACAAGATGATGACTTAAATCAAAAAATTGACAGCTTTTCATATAACGATCATAGAATCACCAATTTAGAAATGGAAACTTCTGCTATTTATGGATTGGCTAAAT
>Ga0209771_1002537_pt1 | contig 10958 bp, 11 predicted proteins | sample SaaInl59LU_5_DNA_FD_184639 | JGI IMG/M metagenome (GOLD analysis project Ga0209771, IMG submission 184639) | Marine microbial communities from expanding oxygen minimum zones in the Saanich Inlet - ESP_59LU_5_DNA (SPAdes) (version 2) | ecosystem: Environmental > Aquatic > Marine > Intertidal zone...
TGGTGAACAAGGTACAGCTATCGCCTACGGTAAGGCCCTTAGTGTCATCACGACTGGATTTATAGCGGGTGAAACGGTATACGTCAGTAACACCGTACCCGGAGGGTTATCAAATGTAAAACCCTTTAATAATGATCTTATTCAGAATGTTGGAGTTGTCACAAAAGTTCATGGTAGTAATGGTGGTGTGTTTGTAACTGGTATCGGTCGTGCCAATGATATTCCAAATGCTGTAATTGAAACGAGTAACGCGAGTGTCAACTATGTATACGTGAACTCTGTCAACAATGACTTTCGAAAGATTGATCCCATGAAGTTGCCAACTAAACTTCAACCTCTCACCGATGTCGTGAATACAGGGAATACTGCGGCAAATGCCGTGACTCTCCGAGGTCTCAATATTACAAGTGGAAATGGATTTAATGGTGATGTAACAATCACTGGCAACGTTATTGTAGATGAGGATACACTTGTAGTTGACTCGGAAAGTCATCGTGTTGGTCTAAAAACTACGTCTCCCAACTCCAACCTCCATATCGTTGGTAATGTGTTTGTAACCTCAAACATTACAACAAGTTCAAATATTTTTGTCGTTGGTGAAGCCGCGGCAACCTCAAAGACAACGGGGGCCCTCCAAGTCACGGGTGGTGTTGGTATTCAAGGTGATATTCACGCGACGCATGCCAACCTTGAAGATGTTGAAGCTGATAGTGTCACTGTGACCGATGCTACAGCGGCAACCAGTGTAACCAGTGGTGCCCTCCAAGTCGTGGGTGGTGTTGGTATTCAAGGAGACCTCCATGCGACAAATGGCGTTTTTACAACAAATGTATACATTACTAATCATACGGACTTGAACAATAAACATTTAGCAATGATTGATACAAATGGTAGCCTCATTCAATCACCTGTGTATGTAGCACCTTCCGGTAAATATGTAATATCAGCGGCCGAAGCCGAGTTTTTGGGTAATATTACACTTGGTGGTAATACAACATTACTTACATCAACTTCTCTTATCGTAGAAGATAGAATTATTGGTATAGGTAGCAATAACAGTGCCGAAGGATTGGATAGCGGGATTATCATTGAGCATGAAGACGAGGGTGTTTTCGCAAATATTGCTTTAATTCATCACGCGGATGAACACAGATTTTCTATAGGTTACACACAGAATACACTTTCTGATAATCACATTTTACATGCCGCACACCCAGATGATGTTATATTGCAAATCGATTTGAATGGTAATACGCTTGTGGAAAATAGCTTGTCAGTTTACGAAATGGCTACATTTGGCACGAAAGTGGGTATAGCTACAACGGAGCCAGTATCAAATATTCATGTTGTGGGCAATGCCTTTGTCACTTCAAACATAACAACGAGCTCAAATGTTCTTGTGAATGGTGATGCAGCGGCCACTTCAAAGACAACGGGTGCTCTCCAAGTTGCGGGTGGTGTTGGTGTTCAAGGAGACATTTATGGGGTGACATTGTACACCGATGACTATCTCACTCATATTAATGATACTAACACAAAGATAGGCTTCCCCGCGAATGATACATTCACGATAACAACCAGTGGGACTGAGCGTGTGAGGGTGGACTCGAGTGGGGGTGTCGGTATCGGGACGGTGAACCCGTCTCATTTGTTAGAATTGAACTCTACTAATAGCGGAAATATCTTAAAAATTGGCAACAACGCGAGCTATACTAGATGGAACAACGGTGGTCATCACATTGACACATACAACAGTTCGGATAATACAGGGAGGTTATTATATTTGAATTATTATTCACAGGGGGGTGTACGAATTGACAATAATCTTGGCGTCAATGGGCATTCAACAACGGACAACCTCTATGTCGTGGGCAACGCCCGTGTGACGTCAGACTTTGAAGTTGGTGAAGTCGCCAATTTATACGTAGATACACAAACAAGTCGTGTCGGTATAAATACAGATTCACCAGCTTACAATTTAGATGTTCGAGGAACTTCAAATGTTGGTGTTTTTACGACACCAGATGCAAGTGTTACAGATTCAACGGCTTCCAGCTCAAAGACAACAGGTGCTCTCAAAGTAACAGGTGGTGTGGGTGTGTCTGGTGCTCTTTATGGCGCTGCAGCCACCTTTGATGGCGTGACATCTGTCACAAATGCAACCGCGTCTACATCAAAAACAACAGGTGCTCTCAAAGTAACAGGTGGTGTAGGTGTTTCTGGAGCACTCTATGGTGCCGCAGCCACTTTTGATGGTGTGACATCTGTCACAAATGCAACCGCGTCTACATCAAAAACAACAGGTGCTCTTCGAGTGACTGGAGGAGTAGGTGTGGGGGGGAGTCTTTATGCAACGACACTATTTACCGATCAAAATATTACACACACAGGTGACACAAATACATATATAGGATTTCCAACCACCGATGCATTCAGAATAGTAACTAATAACAGTGAGAGATTGCGAGTTGATTCATCGGGCAATGTAGGTATAGGTGGAGCGAACCCTGCGTACAAATTGGACGTCCGTGGTACATCTAATGTGGGCGCCCTTACGGCTACTACCGTCACAGTACCCAGCGACGGAGACTTCATTATGAATAGTAAACCATTAGTTCCAGCATCAGGTCTCCACTGGGATCGGGTAAATAATAGACTTGGTGTTGGAACAAACTCCCCAGCTACCAAACTCCATGTCGCGGGTGGTACAATCATAAACTCGGATGGGGTTGCTAAAAAGACTTACTCATATTCAGGGGAATTGTCCTCTGGTCAGACAATTGCAAATTCAACAATTAAAATCACATTTAGTGCACACGTTTTCTATGCAAAGATCGTCGCACACCTCGTGGAATCTGACAACGAAGTCAGTACACTCTCACTTGAGTGTGGTGGTGGTAACTGGTCCGGTGGAACACCACTCGCAATCGCCAAGGGTCCGCAGGCGATATTTGGTAGTACAAGTACAAATCCTTGGAGCTCAACCGTGACGACAAGTGCAACAGAGGTAACCATCAAGCCAACAACCAACATGGCCGTAGCTGGACATTACAATGTTTTCATTGAATACATTTCCCAAAGTAGTTCAGGGGTTGTATCAAAAATTACAGAAGGTTCAACAGACGTTGTAACATTTGGATACTAAAAACATAACTCTAACTATTAGATGTCCAGATCAACCCATATACAGACAGTTCACGGTGATCTGTATATGGGTTCTAACCTAAAAATGGTCTACAGGTACTACCAAGGAATATCTCGTTCTCTCCGAACATTTGCCTCCATAAATACTGTAATTCAAAACCCACACGAATATTAAATATAATTTCTTTGAGGAAAACCTAATCAAAAAAATTATACATGTATAATAACAGATGGCAACGACCAATATTCAGAGTTTTTCCGGCGATGTCGAAGTTGCTGGCGAATTGACTGTTACAGGTCAGCTGAATTCAGTAACCGGATCTGATAAAGTCAAGCTTACAGCTACAACTAGCAATGAAACGGACTACATTCCGGTGGCAAAGAGTAGAACTGGTGCTCAGGCGCTGTATACAGATTCCAATCTAACTTATAACCCCGCAAACAATGTGATTGCTGCTAACCTATCCGGTAACGTATCGGGTAACGTATCGGGTAATGTGTCGGGTAATGCCGCCTATGCAACCAATGCAGCCTATGCAAACAGTGCGGGGTCTGCAACCAATGCAAGTTTTGCGACTAATGCGACGCACGCAAACAAGGCCAATGCTGTTGCGTTTACAGACAGGGACAGTACTGATACCACCGACTACATCGCATTTACGGATAATCACGACGCTGGAGACAAGGCACTTTTTACAGACTCTAACCTAACTTATAACCCCGCAAACAATGTGATTGGTGCTAACGTCTCAGGTAATGCCGCCTATGCAAACAGTGCGGGGTCTGCAACAAATGCAAGTTTTGCGACTAATGCGACGCACGCAAACAAAGCCAATGCTGTTGCGTTTACAGCTAGGAACGCTAGTAATAACACTGACTACATCGCATTTGTAGATACAGCCAATGCCGGAGATAAAGCCCTCTTCACAGACACTAACCTCACATATAACTCTTCTACAAATCAGATTGGTGCTAACCTCAGTGGTAACGTGACAGGTAACGTCTCGGGTAATGCCGCCTATGCAACCAATGCAGCCTATGCGAACAGCGCGGGGTCTGCAACCAATGCAACTTTTGCGACTAATGCGACGCACGCAAACCAGGCCAATGCTGTTAAATTTACAGATAGGGACAGTAATGATGTCACCGACTACATCGCATTTGTGGATAATCACGACGCTGGAGACAAGGCACTTTTTACAGACTCTAGCCTAACTTATAACCCCGCAAACAATGTGATTGGTGCTAACGTCTCAGGAAATGCCGCCTATGCAGCTAACGCGGGTTACGCAAACAGCGCGGGGTCTGCAACCAATGCAAGTTTTGCGACTAATGCGACACACGCGAACGCTGCAAATGCTGTTAAATTTACAGCTAGAAATGCTACTGATGCCACCGACTACATCGCATTTGTAGATACAGCCAATGCCGGAGATAAAGCCCTCTTCGCAGACACTAACCTCACATATAATTCGTCGAACAATAAGATTGGTGCTAACATCTCAGGTAATGCCGCCTATGCAACCAATGCAGCCTATGCGAACAGCGCGACACACGCGAACGCTGCAAATGCTGTTAAATTTACAGACAGGGACGGTAGTAATAACACCGACTACATCGCATTTGTGGATACTCACGCCGCTGGAGACAAGGCACTCTTTGTCGACCAAAACCTAACTTATAACTCTTCTACAAACCATATCAATGCAAATGTACCTTATGCAACCAACGCAGGTTACGCGAACAGTGCAGGGTCTGCAGGTAATGCGAGTTACGCAAACAACGCAACAAATCTTGGTAGTAGAGGACTTTCCGAGGGTGCAAATGGAAGTACAATTGTTGCGAGAGATGGTGCCGCTGACATATTTTGCCGACTCTTAAGACCAAATTACACTAATCAGAACACTATCAGTGGTGCGATGGCGTACAGAGTCAATAATGGCAATGATAACTATGTGCGTTTCTGCAGTAATACTGGTTCAATCAGGGGATATCTTAATGTCCCAACGAGAACTGGTGGTGATGCATCGGGTACCTGGTCAATCAGTGTTAATGGGAATGCAGCCTATGCGAACAACGCGGGCAATGTGCACATTGGAAGTCGCGATGGGACAAATAGTAACACACATTATCCCATATTTTCAACATCACATGGTGATGGTCAAAACTCCTTGTATACAGACAGTAATATGTACTATAATCCGGCAAATGCTTATCTAAACGTAAATGTGGCCTACGCGGGCAGTGCAGGTTACGCGAATAGTGCAGGTTCCGCAACCAATGCAGGTTACGCGAATAGTGCAGGTTACGCGAGTAATGCGGGTTATGCAAACACTTCAACATACGCAAGTTACCCTGTGGCAAGTGGAACTGTCCAGTTGTCGCATTACAATTATCGAAACACACAGTACAGTACCTATTCTGCAAACTTTGTAAATATACTTACAACTACCGCAAATGTATTCGAGGGAAGTCGTGGCCACAATTGGATGGTTATAGCTCAATTTAACACCGAACAACCAGGTGCTGGATATGACGCCTCTGAGGTTAGAATCGCTGGCGCTGACCTCGTAGTGGCGCAAAAGTCGTGGGAGCGTGGAGAGGGTGGGACAGTTGTTTCGATGTCGAACTATTCGACGGGGAACGGTGCGGTGAGTTTCTACGCCCAGGTTAGACGTGTTTCTTCGGATGACATACTTTACTGCAATTCAGTTAGCGTCATCGCGTTGCAGCGAAAATACTAGGTACGTAATATTTTTTTATTTTTTATATCATAATTATACATATATGAACACAGTAGATGTAGCTCATCTTATACAAACACTTAGACCTGGTGCCCAATACAGTGTAAGTGATAATGATTATGATCAAATCGATTGGTATGATACAAACCAGACCAAACCAACACACCAAGAATGTATAGACGCAGTTCCGGAATATAGAGCCTCACGAGCACTTAAACTTTTTCGTAAAGAAAGAGATAAACTCTTAACTGAGAGTGACAAATACGCGACACCGGATTATCCTCATAAATCAGAAGAAATACGAAATGCATGGATCACCTATCGTCAGACACTCAGAGACCTCACCGAAACAAGGGTAAGTGAAATTGTTTTAGATGATACGGGTAGAGAACTTGAAGTTTTCAACTGGCCGGCGAAACCGAAATAACCATTTTATACACCAGTGAACTTAAAAAAAACTCTCACTATACTATAAAATGTCTGGTGGTATTGCCCAACTCGTTGCCGTCGGTGCCCAGGATGCGCACCTCGTCGGCCAGCCCGAAATCAGCTTTTTCCGTAGTACCTACAAGCGCCACACAAACTTCTCCCAAACCGTGGAACGCCAGGTGATCCAGGGGAATGTCTCCAATGGGGGTATGTCAACTGTCCGCTTCGAACGCAAGGGTGACCTTCTCAGCTATGTGTACCTCGTCCCCAATGATGGCTCCGCTGCCCAGGGATATAGCGCCGCCGATTGGCGCACCAAGATTGCCAAGGTTGAACTCCTTGTGGGTGGTCAGGTCATTGATGATCAGGATTCTACCTATTCCACACTCATTGCCCCAGTGCTCTCAGCCACAAACTCTTCCAAGTCGGTCGCGGGTGACCTCTTCGGTGGTGCCAATACCTCTCGATTCTACCCACTCCGCTTCGCCTTCTGCGAAAACCTCCAAACCGCCCTCCCCCTCATTGCCCTCCAGTACCACGATGTGGAACTTCGCATCACTTGGGGCTCTGCGGCTGCCACTGATAAGTGGGATGTCTACGCCAACTACGTCTACTTGGACACCCAAGAGCGTGAGTTCTTCGCTTCCAACCCACAAAACATGATCATCACCCAGGTTCAAAAGGCGACCGCCTCTGCGACTAAGATTCAAGAGCTCAACTTTAACCATCCAGTGAAATATCTCGCTGCGGGTAAGGCCTCGGCCCTTGAAATCCTCAACGATGACAACAAGCTCAAGCTTCAAATCAACGGGACCGATGTGGCCGACTTCAAGTTTGCGGATCCAAACTTCTCCCATGTCCCACTCTATTTCAACACGGCCAACTCCTCCAAGCCAGCGACCCTCAAGACCCTCTTTGTGTATCCATTCTGCTTGGAGACTGGTAAGCTTCAACCCACTGGTACCCTTAACTTTTCTCGTCTCGACTCTGCGCGCATCGTGAACGACACCCGCGATTGCGACGACGATATTTACGCCGTGAATTACAATATTATCCGTATTGAGAACGGTATGGGTGGTCTTTTATATTCTAACTAATTAATAAAACACATGTGGAACATAGTATTCCTTCTCGCCATCGTTTTTGTATTGACGTACGATCCAAAATCCAGGACACTCGAAAAGTATGTTGGTGTGCCAACCCCACCAACCCGGAAGTCCTGTGAACCTACGCATTACCAAGCCGTGCAATTTGCCCAAAGTCCCTATGAATGCCCTTCAACAGGCCATGCACTTACTTAAAAAGAAGGGGTGCAATTAAATCATAATGATTCCAATGGACCGCGAAACCCTCATGATGATTGCCACAATTGTCGCGATCGCTGGTGTTATCTTCCTTTTCAGGGAGATGAATAAGGCCAAAACCGATGTCGAAAACCTCAAGAACTTCTCAGCCCACTTGGTGCAACGCCTCAGTGCCCCAGAGTCACGACCAGTCGCCGAACCTGAAACTGAAACTGAAACCGAGTCCAAAACTGAGGAGAAAGAGGAGGAATAAACATATCAGTTTATTATAACTTGCGAATGCGCAATGAAAAAATACAAAGCTATAGCGATACCGGTCAGTTTTGCTGATGACAAGCCCCGGTTTCTCACGGTGAGAGATCGGCGCTTCAAGGATTGGATATTTGTCACAGGTGGATGCAGGCGGAGAGAGATCTTTAACCCCCTCCGTTGCGCTCTTCGGGAACTTGAGGAAGAGACCAGGGGTACGGTTGCCCTCAAGAATGGTGAGTATACCGAATTCAAGTTCACTGTGAAGGAGAGTCCCACGGTGGACTTGGAGTACAATGTATTCGTCTTTTTCGTGAATTATAACAGATCTCAACAACAGACACTCGTAAAAAAGTTCTATGAAGAGAAACAAAAGACTAACCTAAAGAAAATCAATAAACAACCAATAAAGAAGACTTTTGATGAAAATGACTATATGAGTTTTGATACTCTCGAGGAGTTCAATACCCGCAAGCGGTGGAAACTCATCATAGATAATGTTCTTAAAAATCCAGAGTTTTATTCGTGTGTGAGTTCCCTCAATAGAAAAACATTCTCTATAAAGTAGAATGAAGTCAAAAGCTTACATTTTAATGCAGATTGGAGAACTCCTTGAAAAGAACAGAGGTCTCTGTCCACAGGAAGTGGAAGAGTGGATAAAGGAAAATGAAGATAAGAAGGTCTATGAACTCCTTGTTATAAAGAAAGAACTCACGGAATCACCTAAAGAATACACAGACGTTTCTGTCATGAGGTGGTTTAGAGGTTAGACGCGATACAAAGGTATGTTTAAAAAGTGGTGTACACAACAAAAATTTAATAATGCAACCAATCTATCACATGTGCTCATGGACGGTGGTGTCCTCTCCGTGCCATTTGATAAATTGAATGAGTTTCACGAGAAGTATATAGAGGCTGTAAAGTCTGGTGAAAAACTCTTTGTCGTTGAACAGAAGAGTCCTCAGTACAACTTCTTTGTGGATATTGACTACAAGGACACACGTTCTCTCACCCTCGATGAAATTCGGGATATCTGCAAGATCATCTGTGATAAAGTGAAACGCCATGGTGGAAAGAATTGCCTTGTTTCTGTGTCACCACCAAAGACGGTCGGGAAGTATACAAAAACAGGAGTACACCTCAATTGGCCAGAGTTCGTCGTAGATCAATCGTCGGCCATTGCTCTTAGGGAACATATCCTTGTAGCACTCTCAAAGGCCAAGGGTGGTACGGATTGGAATGAAATCGTGGACGCAGCAGTCTATGGCGATGTTCGTAGAAAGTCCAAAGGGAGTGGATTCCGTATGCCATGGTCTCACAAGATGGCAAAGCACACCCAGTGTGGTGGTCAGGGGTGTCCAGAATGTCAGGGGAAGGGGAAGGTTGTACAGGTTGCCTATCTGCCCCTATTTATTTATAACCATGGTCCACTCAGTACATTAACAAAGATTGATTCTGGACCAAACTTGGACATCCTTAAAATGTCCTCCATTCGAACGGACGAGCCACAACACATCACAGTGGAACCACCCTCCACCGTCATCAAGGAGGGCTCCTTTACAGATGCTCAGACGAGGGATGAAATTGAGAATGATGAACTCAAGGGTCTCATTGAAGACTTTGTACAGAGGAATATGGAGGGGCAGTCCACCTCTGTAGTAACAAAACTTTTTAAGCACAAGGAGACTTACCTTGTTTCAACCAACTCTAAATATTGTGAAAACCTCAAGAGAACGCATAGTTCCAATCACGTGTGGTTTCATATCAGTGGTTCTTGTATTGCTCAAAAGTGTTTCTGTCGCTGTGAAACGATTAGGGGGAGACGTGATGGTTTCTGTAAAGACTTTTATGGTCGCAAACACACACTCCCTCCAAAAGTGGTTGAGAAGTTGTATCCCAAGAAGGAAGAACTCAAAAAGTGTCCAGAAATCAAAAAGTTTGAAGAGAAACTCCAGATTAAACAAAGTGATGTAAAGGGTCCCCTTGAATCTTTTATGCACAGATGTATGAAGTGTCCAGAAGGGACTCGTGTCGTAAGTATCACACAACAGAAGAGTGGTTTCACAGCTCTCACAACTTCAACCTATTGTGAGACAATTAAGGGTGACCACCAGGACTGTACAATGTCATATGTCATCAAAGGAACAAAAATTACCCAAAAGTGTCCAATTTGTAAAAAGAGTACCGCCAGAACACATGAACTTAGTGGCAGTGTCAAAGAAGCTCTCAATAAGAAAGATACTTAAAAGGTAAACATCTTTAAATAATTAAATGGTCCAAACAAGAACACGATCTGGTAGGCAGATAAAGAAACCAGAACTGTATCAACCCGAAGAAACCGTTTTTGAAGATGATTATTCCCCTGATGAACATGATTCGGACATTGGTTCGGGCATAGATACAGATGATGAATATTACTCAGATGATGACAGTGAAGATGACGATGACGAAGGTAGTCTAAAGGATTTTGTCGTGGACGATGACGAAGCGAGTGAAAGTGAGGAAGAAGACGCTTAAAAAAAACAGGGGCTATATTAAAAAATGGAAACTGACATAGGAAATCCAATTGATTATAATCCCTCCAATGATCCATTTAAGAATGATGAGAAGAATGAAGATAGTACACCGATCGATGATCAACGATTACAAGAACAAGAACAGTACTATTTTCAACCTCCTGAAATGATGTATCCACCATCACCCATACAGTATCACCAAACGAGTGATATCCTATCAGGTATAGACAAAACAACATGGATAGTAGCATTCGCCGTTTTCTTATTAGGCTTTTTCATGGGGAAAACCATGCAACCAGTTATCCTCAGGTACGCTTGAGTATCCAGTAAATGTACCAATGTCTCCATACACTGGAATAATTTTACCTGTAATGTCACGATCCATCACCTGGGTTGGATATATAGGTAGTATAAACGCGTCTCGAGTATCTTCGATAAAACCCGTGACTGTCGATGGCTTACTTTTGTTCTTTGAAACCATCTTTGTATTTTTACCTGGTTCAAAAAACAAAATAAAGAACGCACTCGTCAAAATAATGGTCAAAATTATTTTCCACATTTTGTTCTAAAAT
>Ga0209771_1002538_pt1 | contig 10950 bp, 12 predicted proteins | sample SaaInl59LU_5_DNA_FD_184639 | JGI IMG/M metagenome (GOLD analysis project Ga0209771, IMG submission 184639) | Marine microbial communities from expanding oxygen minimum zones in the Saanich Inlet - ESP_59LU_5_DNA (SPAdes) (version 2) | ecosystem: Environmental > Aquatic > Marine > Intertidal zone...
AAAGGGTTAGGTAGCTGGAGTGAGAAAGACTTGAAGCACATCATTGATGTAGATACAATGGATGAAATGTTGCCAACTGTGAGTATTGCTGACACAGATCTCTTTACAAATTGGTTTAGTAGTAGTACAATTGATTATCGCAAGGAGCAACTGCTACAGAGTGCTCCATTTGATATTATGAAGGTATAAGATATGACAAAGCAACTTCCATTAGAAGACTTCTTTAAGAACGAATACATCGACTTCTCAGTGTATGACAATGTGCGTAAGCTGGCAAACTATATTGACGGACAAAAGAACGCAAGTCGTAAGATTGTACACACTGTACTACAACAGAACATTGACAAGTTTGTTAAAGTAAGCAACTTGGGTCCTAAGGTACAGGACTATGCACAGTACTTGCACGGTTCACTTGAAGGTACTATTGTTAATATGACTGCAAACTACGTAGGCAGTGGCAACAATATTCCGTTGTTGGAAGGCGATGGTAACTTTGGCTCGGCATTTATTAATGATGCGGCGGCAACACGTTATATCTTTGCACGTATGAATCCAATCCTAAAGCAACTGTATGTCAAAGATGACTTTGTAAACCTTGAGCATCAGAACTTTGAGGGTGCTAAGATTGAGCCACGCTATTATGTGCCAGTACTTCCTATGCTTGCTATCAACGGCAGTGAAGGTGTAAGTATTGGCTTTGCACAAAAGATCCTTCCACGTGATCTTAAACAGATTGCTAAGTGGGTGCAGCAACGTGCAGAAGGTAAACGTACTACTGCTAACCTAACACCACACTGGGAAGGTATGAACTGTACAGTTAACAAAGGTGAAAGTTCAGTACAATGGGAGATTACAGGGTCGTTTGTACGCAACACTAAGCACCGTATAACCATCAACTCATTGCCTGTAGGCTATACGCTCAAACAGTATCAAGCGGTGTTAGAGAAGCTCGTTGACGACAAAGTGATCAAAGACTACAATGACTTGTCAGACAATGATGTGTTCGAGTTTGAAATCCAAGTAGATCGTGCGTTTGGCGAACGAACAGATGAATGGATTATGACCAAGCTAAAGTTGATCAAGAAAGTAAGTGAAAACTTTACTTGCATTGACGAGAACAATAAGATTATTATCTTTAAAAGTCTTAAAGAATTGTTAGAAGCTTGGTATGTAAAACGTATTGAGTACAACGACAAGCGTAAGCAGCACCTACTTGCAAGTATGCAAGAAGAAATGGATTATACTAATGCTCGTGCAAAGTTTATCCAAGGTGTTGTAGACGGCGCTATAGAGCTTCGTAACACCAAGGAAGCAGCAGTGATTACACAAGCTGAAGCGTATGATGCTATCTTACATGGTCGTGTTAAAGGGTTCTTAGGGCTTCCTATGCGTAGTCTAACAACTGAAGAGATTGCAAAACTAAAAGCAAAAGCTAAAAGTCTTAAAACTGAAATAGCAGACTACAGTAAAAAAACATTTGAGAACATTCTATTAGAGGATCTTAATAGTATTAAGATCTAATAAATACGATATGAATAATAAAATTGAAAAACAAGTAGCACGTTGGGACCTATATGCAAAAATAGCCCCAACAATTTTTTTAGTTGTGAGTACAGTATCTGTTACTTACGGTATAACAAGTTTTGACACATTATTTAACATTGGAATGATAATATTTGCGTTTACTGCTGTTACTTGGTGGTTTTGGACTATCATAACGATTAAATACATTATTAAAACAATGTCATCGGCAACACAAAATTTAACTGAAGTTAAACAAGATCTCAAAGATATCAGAAAGGAATTTGTGGATGAATCCAATTAGAACAATAATACTCAATATTATTAGCGGACTGAGCTTGGCTGTATGTATAATCTTTGGAGTTACTTATATGAGTTTTAGTAACGCATTTGTATTTACAGATACACATATTGATGTAATAAATAATCCAATTAGACCAGGTATGGACATAGAGTTCTACATGGTAGGATCAAAGAAGTACGAGTGCAATAGTACAGCCGCATATGGCGTAGCATATTCAGAAGATGGACACATTCACCAGCTAAACACATTTACAAAACGCTATATACAAAATACAGCACCAGGTAAACGTGTAGAAAACGGATGGCACATGAAAGTACCTGACGATATGATCAAAGGCGGCATTTTTCGTGTTAGTATGACAGGTGAATTTGTATGCAACTATTCAATCTTCCAAACAGAAAAATCACAAACATTCGATAACATTTACCTAGAAGTAGATCCAGCATAAACCACTTGACAAAGTAAAAAACTTGTATTATTATAAGTAATACAGTGGACTAAGTGTTCGACCCACTCTAAATATTCCGCACACTCCATTAACACAGGAGTTACATAATGGCTTTTTATTCAACTAAAACATACGGACACAACATCGGACTATCAGCGGTGTTCCGTCAGCCTAACGCAGATCATTCACACTGTCACCTACTACATGGTTACAGTTTAGGCTTTAAATTTACATTTGGATGCAACGAACTAGACAACAAGAATTGGGCAGTAGACTTTGGAGGACTTAAACCTTTGAAAGCATGGCTCGAAGATAACTTTGATCATAAGACTGTTATTGATCGTCAAGATCCATTCTTGTATAAGTTTGCTGAACTAGAGAATATGGGACTTGCAGAAATTGTAGTAATGGACGGAGTTGGTGCAGAGATGTTTGCATACCACGCTTGGAAGTTTGCAGACAAACTAATCCGCGAAGCAACAGACAATCGTTGCTGGTGTGCAGAAGTAGAATGTGCAGAGCATGGAGCAAACAGTGCAATCTACAAAGCAGTGGACTGAAACCAAACAAGTGCGTAAAGCAAGGAAGGCTCGTGAGAAAGCCTTAACTGAACTAGCACAACTTGACCAAGAAATGGGGTTGCTAGATGTAACCCCACTATCTTCTAAGAACTATGTAGCATGTTTAAAATGGGGCACCAAGTACAATGCCGAATATGTAAACAAGCTATATAACATGGTCAATCGTAATATAACTATACCATACAAGTTTGTGTGCTTTACAGAAGATCCAAAAGGTATAGACAGTAATATTAAAACATATCCGTTGCCAAAGATACAAGCAGACGGTTGGTGGTACAAACCAATGTTTGTTGGTGCTGACTTGCCTATTAATGGAACACTATTGTTTTTAGATTTAGATGTTATTGTGTTTAATAACATTGACAAACTGTTTACTTGCGCTCCTAAAAAGTTTAATATTATTAGAGACTTTAATAGGACTCAGCGGCCGACATGGACACAGATGAACAGTAGTGTGTTTCGTGTAGAAATAGGGCAATATGATAACTTTTGGCAGCAGTTTAAAAAAAATCCTCGCACAGAAACATTACGACTACGAGGAGATCAAGACTGGATGTACAAACATATTAAGGATCATGTTTTTTGGCCAGACGAATGGATAATGAGTTACAAATGGGAAATGCGTGATAGGCGTGATCTCAAACTTGATGAAAGACGCAAACGCAACTTTACAATAGATGCACCACCTAAAATACATCCAGATACATGCATTGCAGTGTTTCACGGTGAACCAAATCCTGCAGATGCAAATGACAGTTGGGTAAAGGAGAACTGGCGATGAACACAACAACTAACATTTATATTGTACACACATACAATACAGGACACCCGACACAAAATAGATTCCATGGCGTTTACAGCAGCAAAGAACTTGCCGATGCAGCAGGCAAAGACTATTGTGAAACATGGGGTGAAAACTTGCATTATACAGTAGCTATTAAAGCACTTGATGATATCATTAATGGTGTTCAGCATTAAATGTTGACATGCAAATAAAATCGTGTTATAACTACTTGAACAACAAATGAATAGGCACAAATAATGATCAAACGTATAGGCTTTGCATGTAAATATTTGCATGAAGATCAAACACAGAAGAAAAAAATACTAGAAGAAATTCAGCGCCCGCTTACAGAACGCAGTACAACAGTACAATGGCTGAATAGACAAACACGTGATGTTGCAGAACAGCGGCTATGGGACATCATGGAACACAACGCAGCCGCGGCAAAAAGGTTAGTAGAATATGTTGGATCTCTTACTCCTGAACTTCGAATGGTTAGACTTGGTAGCAATCAGCTTCCTTGTGCTACCCATGGTGACTGGAAGTATTTTTGGGCTCGTCCTGACGTGGTGGCGTACTGCGAGAAGCACTACGGAGCAGTTGGCGAAACGGCAAGAGCCCTTGATGTGCGACTTTCGATGCATCCCGGACAATTTGTTGTCCTCGCATCGGACACTCCGGAAATCGTGGAAAGATCAATAGAGGAGTTTGAATATCATGCGAATCTCATCAGGTGGATGGGCTACGGCAAGCAGTTTCAAGACTTCAAGTGCAACGTACACATCTCAGGCCGCCAAGGTCCAGCCGGTATCAAAGCCGCGCTTAAACGTCTCTCACCGGAGGCAAGAAACACTATTACAATCGAAAACGACGAAAACAAATGGGGAATTGGAGACAGTCTTGAGCTTGCAAACGATCTCGCTCTGGTGTTAGACATCCACCACCATTGGTGTCGAGAAGGAGAATATATTGAACCCAATGATGATAGAATCAAACGTGTTGTGGCTAGTTGGCGTGGTGTTCGTCCTGCTATGCATTTTAGTTGTAGTAGAGAAGATCTTCTTTCCAGTTACTCAGCAACAAAAAGACCGGACTTTGCGGCGCTTACGGAACAAGGCTTCAAAAAAGGAAAACTAAGAGCACACTCGGATTACATGTGGAATGATGCAGTCAATGACTGGGCACTATCGCACTGGACGTGGGCTGATATTATGGTAGAGGCAAAGTGTAAGAACTTAGCAAGCAGACAACTACTAGACCGTCATATTATTAATACTGGCGGGTTTACAGAAATGGCAGCATAAATACATTATGAGTTATTTAAATAAAATGTACGGAGTAAATTCTCCACAAGTAGCAACTAGAGATAAAAATCCTAACCGTGTGTTAGGCGGTCTCAAAGGAGCAGGCGTGAATACTTTTACAATGCTAGATGAAGCGGGTACGGAAAAACAAATACCAACACACGCATATGTTTTTGCATTAGAAGAAAAATTAAGTAGACTAGAACGTCAAATAAATGAACAAGACAAACGTATTAGGAGATTAAGTAATGATCAAAAATTGGATAGAAACACGATTGCGGGAGCGGTCAACCGTTGATGGAGTACTAATGGTAGCAGCAGGAGCAGCTATTATTATTTTTTCACCATTAACTAAACTTATTGCATACGGCGCAATCGCATACGGTGCATGGACTATATGGCGCAAGGGGTAATTGGTGGTAACTTAATCAATCACCGATTAAAGTTAGGATTTATACACATACCAAAGTGCGGTGGATGTAGTGTTACAAGATACTTACACAAACTAAGCAACGACTGGGAAAGTTTAGATCCTAACGAAAAGGCATATGCAGCCGAACCGTTTACAGACTACAAAGACTATCAGCTGTTTACAACTGTAAGGCACCCAGTCACGTGGATACTAAGCGGATATAAGTTTATGAAGCAACGATACAGTGTTGAAGGTTGTTTTGACACACATCTTGATCGTATACTACACAACACATACAACGAAATAGATTGGCGCTGGCACTGTGCAATATTGCCAAACACACACATTGGCAACTTTAAACCTAAAGTTTTTAAGTTAGAAGAAATATACAAACTTGAACTGTGGGCAAATCAGCAGTTTTTGTGTGAAGAAAAAATAGAGTCAGAAAACGCCACAGAGAAAGAAGACATCACTGTCTCGGGTTATCACTTAGAAAAGATAAAAACTATCGCAGGCAAATATGCAAACGATTACAACTATGAACTATAACTTGTTGATAGGAATAGAACTACTAGCACTCATGCTCCAAACTTGCTTTGCAGTTACGCCGCGCTGTTGTGCAAATCGTTTTGCATCGCAGTTTTCACAAACATGAAAGTAGTTGTTGTTTAATCTTTTAGGATCCATTTGACCACGCTCTCTAGTAAACTCTATATCGCAGGCATCGCAACGCAACAATACCATTGTTTTTTTGCGATTATAAGTATGTTGTTTGCCAAGTTTGCTTTGACGCATGTGCCAAGTATCAATCAAATATTCTTTAATATACATAACTATATTTACATTAAGATTATAAAATACAACGATAAATAGATATAAGAGGAACAGAAATATGACAATATGTACAATAACTCCAGCTGCCAATGCACAAATTAGTAAGTTGTGTGAAGAGAATAATTGTTATGCAATCAGTTTAAATCTCAAAGGTGGCGGATGTGCTGGGTTTGAATACGACTGGGGTACTATGAACTTAGACGAAATAGGACCTCAAGACGAAATAGTAGCATGTGATAAAGGCAACTTTGTAATCAGTGCAGACAGTGTAATGTTTCTAATAGGAACAGAAGTTGACTATGTAAATAGTTTAACTGGCAGTAACTTTGAGATCAACAATCCAAATGCGCAAAGCTCATGTGGTTGCGGAGTTAGTGTAAATTTTGATATGGACAGTTTAATACCACAATGGTAATGGAGAATTAAGAATGGCAAGACAAGACGTTGATATTGGTATCGAAGGCAATGACGGCACCGGCGATAGTATTAGAGAAAGTTTCAAAAAAGTAAATACAAACTTTACTGAACTATATGCTGTATTCGGACTTGGTGGTGCAATATCATTTAAAAACATCGACGATACTCCAGATTCGTACTTGGGTAACACAGGTGCTATCACAGCAGTTAACAGTACTGAAACAGGCATAAACTTTTACAAGTTTATCAGTGATGCAAACAGTAATGCAGCCGGAGATTTAGTAAACACAAACAACAATAGTGTTGTTGTAGAGTTTGAAGATGTTGATCCATCTACTCCGGATCAAAGTGGCACACTTAAAATTATTATCAATGATCCGCATATTAATAGAGATCCTGATCCAAACTTGACTGCTCCATTAAACATGGAAGCTGTGATTGGATACAGTAATGGTATTAATACAAAACTAAGAAATACAGGCGCAGGCGACGACATAGACACACTTGTGGCTAACTGGGCAGCAACACACCCTGGTGCAGCAGCCATCTCAGCTGATAATGTTGTTATTAGTAAAGGCTTTGCTGACGACACGTATGTAAATGTATCGGGTGATACATTAACAGGTGCATTGTCAGTACCAGCAGGCGCAACAGGTACACAAGTTCCTCAAACACAGGAAGTTATTACTAGAGCTGGCACTGAAGCAAATCGTACAATGCTGGACACACTTTATCTATCCGACCATCCAAGTCCGCTCGAAGGATTTGGTCAGCCAAATGGCAAAGACGATTTACAAGCTGTTACAAAACTGTACGTTGATACACAGGGTTATGCAAGTTCGACCAACATTTATGTTACTACAACAGGCGATGATAACCAAACTGTTTCACCAGCAGGACAAGAAGGTAGAAGTCAGCAGTATGCTTATAGAACTATTAATGCTGCAATGCGTAAAGCAGAACAAATCATTGAAGCTACACCATTTGAACCAGGACCGTATGTACAAACTGTAACATACAACGATGGAGAAGTAAACAGTATCATCGACGGTGTTGCTGGATATTCAAGTCCTCCTGCTACTGCTGTTGCTGCTAGTGGGTTAGCAGTATCTAATGTTAATGCTATACAAGAGTTTGTAGTTGAGTTTCTTGCAACTACCTATCCTGATCTAACTTATAATCAAACGTTGTGTCAACGTGATGTAAAACTTATGATTGATGCTGTGCGTTTAGATGTACAAGCAGGTACTACTGTTAACTACTTAACACGTTGGGCTGGACAGAGATATAATGCAAGTCCTAGTGCTATTAAAGCAAAAGTTGAACAAGGTGCAGAAACACAAGCTGCTGTTGCAGTAGTTAAAGCACAAGTGCTTAATGTATTTGCAGAAGCAAACACAGCAACTCCAGGCACTGTATCTGCAGGCGTCATTACTGCTTACACAAATCGCTTCAACGAAATTATTTCTATCCTACAAGACGTTGATGTTGCACTAGCTGCAACAGGTACTGGTTATACATTTACATTTACAAACGGTACAAACGATGCAGTAGACCAAGGCATTGAAGGTAATCCAGATCTTATTGAAGGTAAGGTTATTGTTGGTAAACTTTCAGGTGCTAAAGGTATTATTACAAACTATACTAGAACTAACACTGTTTCAACTGATGCAGTTACAGTTGACTTGGTTGAACCTATTGAGTTTATTGTTGGCGAAGAACTTGAGTTTGGTAATAAAACACGCAACAACCAAATCACTGTAAGACTTGAATCGGGTATTTACTACGAGCATCTTCCTATTAAATTGCCTGAAAACGTAAGTATCAAAGGTGATGAGTTTAGACGTTGTGTCGTTCGTCCGAAGCCAGGTGTATCACAAAGTAAGTGGGCATCAACGTGGTTCTATAGAGACGTTATCACAGACGGGTTAATATCAGCATATTCACCAGCTACAGCATTTGGAAGTGTATCAGCAGCAGATGCGTCACGTACACTAGGCACATACCAGATTGGTGTAGATGACTACAGTACTTCAGGATCAGGACAAGATGCAACCTTCCAAGTTATTATAACTTCCGGCGGCGTTGCAACAGTATCGATTACTGCTGGCGGCGATGGGTTTATTGTAGGCGAAACTATTACAATCAATGATAGTAAACTTGGTGCAGGTGGCGGAGCCAACTTAACATTTAATATTACTACCACAGGTGGCGGACATACATTTACGCATCCTATTAGTAGCAAGCAAGGAAAATACGGTTATCACTATGCAGCCGTTCCAGAGGATGAGATTGTAGTCGGTACAGATGCTATTAGTAACCCTGGTAAGTTTACACAAGCTGCTAGACTTATTGAACTTAATAAAGCATTCCTTATTGAAGAAACAATTCAGTATGTTGATGCAACATATCCATCGTTGGTATACAGTGAAACAAAGTGTCGTAGAGACACTGGATTAATCATTGACGGTATTGTAAATGATTTGCGAGTTGGCGGTAGAGAGCAGTCTCTTACTAACCAAGGCGCATACTATACAGGAGCAGTTGCAGGACAAGAAACAGAAACTGCCGCAGCTATTACAAATATAAGCACACTTATGGTAAATGTACTAGCCAATGATTCCGGAGCACCTTTTGCAAAACTAGGTGCAGTTGATCAAGTATTTGATACTGATTACACTGCGGAAGCTGCTGCACTAACAAATGGTCAAGCATTGGTTAACTGTATTGCATTTGCATTTAATGTAACATATAGACCACCACTAAACAACAGCGAAATGGATGTGTTCCTATGTAACGATGCTACAATTGTAAGAAACATCACTGTTCAAAGACAGGGTGGATTTATGATGGTACTTGATCCTGAAGGGCAAATACTAACACGTTCGCCATACTGCCAAACAGGTTCAAGTTTCTCACAGTCAAAAGGCACAAACAGAAACTTTGCCGGCGGTTTGTTCATGGATGGGTATGCAGGTAACATGCCGTTGACAGTTGATACTGTAAATAGTGCATTTAGTATAGATGTTAGTTCACCAGCAGGAGAAGGATTGTTTGTACGTAGACCTCCTACACCGTTCCCGTTCTTCCATCAAGGTGCAAGATATCAAGTTAATACAATCACAAACTATGATAAAGCAGCAGGTACAGCAACACTTGTTTTAAACGAAACTAGTAATCCTAGCGATAGTACATCACGTACTATTGATGACATTACACAAGCAACAACTGCTGTAATGACTACTGTTGAAAATCACAACTACTCCAACAGTGATAGAGTTACTATTAGTAATGTCAACGGAATGGTGCAGATCAACAGTGCAACATTATATGTTAAAACAACAGCAGATCCAAAACAAGTTGAACTGTACACTGATAGTGCATTAACTGCTGGATATAATACTTCAGCATTTAGTTCTTACACAGGTGGCGGCATTTCACGTACATTTGTTGAAGGACAAGGCTGGCTTTCAGGTACAGGCGTTGATATCTTTGCACAAAGTGGCGGCAACAGAAGTATGCTTGCAAACGACTTTACACAAGTCAACGACTTAGGGTTTGGTGCTATTGCAGTAAACAACGGGTTGGCCGAACTTGTTAGTATGTTTACATATTATTGCCATACTGGTTATCTTGCACTAGACGGATCGCAGATTAGAAGTTTAGGCGGTAACAACAGTTACGGTATCTATGGTCTAGTTGCAGAAGGCGCTGACCCTGATGAAGTTGCTACAGATGTTACACTTGGAGCCGACATGGTATTCCCTGCCAAGACATTTAGAGCAGATGGATACTTAGACTTTGCCTCTGCTGTTCCAGCAAGTGGTGCTATCACTGTAGGACAGACACTTACACAAGGTTTGATTAATGCAACTATTACTGCTGTTACACAAGCAAGTCCAGCATCAGTTACTGCAACTGGACACGGACTAACTAATGCAGATCTAGTTACAATATCTGGCATTGTTGGAATGACAGAAATAAATGATTTGCAGTTTTATGTAAGTGTAACAAATGTTAACGAATTTACATTGTATACAGATGTAGGACTTACAACTGCTTATAACTCCAGCGGCGACACTGCATACACAAGTGGTGGCGTTGCAACAAGAGCAGCAAATGCTACAGGTATATTAAGTTTCACTGGTGAAGAAGATGGATCAGCTGATCCTACTAGATTGTATGTGCATACTACAACAGGTACATTTAATACAACAGGTACAATCACAACAGGCACAAGTACTAATGTTGGTATTCCAGCAACAGTCACAGCAAACGATCTAGATGCAGCAGAAGATTCATTGTTTATGTATGCATATGATTTAAAAGAATATCCAAACAACGT
>Ga0209771_1002540_pt1 | contig 10946 bp, 12 predicted proteins | sample SaaInl59LU_5_DNA_FD_184639 | JGI IMG/M metagenome (GOLD analysis project Ga0209771, IMG submission 184639) | Marine microbial communities from expanding oxygen minimum zones in the Saanich Inlet - ESP_59LU_5_DNA (SPAdes) (version 2) | ecosystem: Environmental > Aquatic > Marine > Intertidal zone...
ATCTGTCAGACTTTAAGGGTTATTGGCTAGCGGGAGTATCCGCCCCGGCACTATTGTAACTGTCTAACGCACGTTTGCGCGAACGGGCGTAATCGATAATTGGAAGCGGACGACCTAGTGCACTGCCTGCCCCAGGTAGGTGACGCTGTTTCGGATCAACCGCGCGCAATTCTGGAAGCCAGCGCACCAAAAATTCACCTTGAGAATCAAACTTCTGACTCTGCGTAATAGGATTGAAAATCCTAAAATAGGGCGCGGCATCGGCTCCAGTGGACGAAGACCACTGCCATCCACCCAAGTTTGATGCGAAATCAGCGTCAATTAACTTTTCCATAAAGAAACGCTCACCCAACCGCCAATCGACACCCAGCAACTTGGTTAGGAAAGAGCCGACAATCATACGTAAGCGGTTATGCATCCAACCGGTCTCTAACATCTGTTTCATCGCTGCATCAACAATTGGATAGCCTGTTTCGCCTTTGCACCATGCTTCGAATCCGGGTTGATTTTCAACCCAAGAGATACGTGCTTCTGTCTCTGGCCGGAAGGGCTCGAGCTTGCTTAGCTGTGGGAAAGCGACCAACAAGTGTCGGTAAAACTCACGCCATATGATCTCATTAAGCCAACTACCTTCTAACCAGCTGTCGTCAGCATAATGAGTGCGCAGGACATGCATTAGCTGCAAAGGGGATACTGCGCCTATTGTTAAATAGGGCGAAAGCATCGACGTTCCGTCCACCGCTGGAAAATTGCGTGACTCGGCATAGTCGCGCTCGCGCTCCTCTATAAATGTATAAACACGTGTGCGGATAGACTCACTGTCAACCGGCCAACGCTGTGCGTCGTGCACCAAGGGCTGCCACCCTAGATCCTGTGGAATAGGATCAGACTTTATTGTTAAGCGTGGTGCAGGTTGTTTTATCGCCTTAATGGGTCGGTCAAAGGCTTGTAGACGCCTGCGCCAGGCGCGTGAAAAAGGAGTGTATACCTTAAAGTCAGTTCCCTGCCCTGTCTTTACTTCACCCGGAGGAATAATCAGCTCGCCATGAAAACCAGAAACCAAAATACCCGCGTGTGAAAGAGCGCTGGTAACACTCTCATCACGACGTTTTTCGTTTAACGGGTACTCATAGTTAAAAAATAGATGATCGGCACCAAGCTCACCCGCTAGCCGGTGAATGGCTGTTGCGCAGTCGTCAAAATGCAATAGATGCAGGACTTTCAAGGGAATATTCAGTTGTTCAAGCTCTTGCTGCAGCACCTCAAGCCGTGCACGCCAAAACCCCATACGCATAGGACCTTCAGAGTGTTCGGCCCAGCTTTTAGGCGTTAAGCAAACAAAGGCAACGCAGGGCTTAGCTGTAGCAACACCAGCCTCAAGTGCTGGGTTTGCATGGACTCGAAGATCGTTTCTAAACCAGATTAGATTCACGAAAACTTTCCAAATAAAAAGCCGGTGCAAGGGCACCGGCTTGTATATAAATCAACAATTATTACAAACCAATAAAGGGCTGTACAAGCTTGCCCATGAAACCCGTGAACTTGAGAGGGGCATCAGTGGCTATTAGACAGATGCACTCAGCTTTAGTATCAACAATTGGCTGGTGCTCTAACTGACCATCTAAATCTGCAACGTCGCCCACTCTAAAACGACCTATTTCGTCGCTGTAAGAGCCACGCAAAATCAAAGTGAGCTCATTACCGCTGTGGGTATGATGGGGTACTGAAACACCCGGCTGGATTCGAAGAAGCCGCGTAGCACCGGGACCACCCAACTTGAGATCAAATTGCTGGACGCCAACACCCATACGTTTCCATTCAAGCGCATCTAAATCGTGACCGATGAGATCGGCAAGCGCTGAAGGAACTTCAGCATTTTCAGGCACAATTGTGCGCACACTTGAATCAATCTCAATCGTATCAAGTAACGCGAGCGCCTGATTTAAGGCACCTTCACTCATATGGACAGGTGTAATGTTCTTTAGAAGGTCACCACCGATTCGATCGGAGGTTTGAAGGTGCTCGCTACACTGCGAACACTGTTCAACATGACTCTCAACCAGCAACGCCATCCCTTTCGTCAACGTGCCACTTGAGTACGCCAATAAAGTCGCATCATCAAAGTGGTGGCTAATTTTCACTGTTTTCTCCCCAATGCACTTTTAATTTGGCAAATGCCAAGCGCAGTCTTGATTTCACACTTCCAAGAGGAATTCCTAACTGCTCAGCAATTTCGGAATGACTCTTGCCTTCGTAATAGGAAAGATAAAGAACCTGGGCTTGGGCTTCAGGCAATTGACCGATCGCGTCTTCCATGCGCTGGGCCACGACAGCATGCTCACCGTAATGACGCTGATCAGGATCAGCCTCCTCTTCCGGTAACTCATACTCAACGGCTTTTTCGCGTCGGAGACGATCAATGCACTGATTGCGTGCCAGTGTAAAGATCCAGGTACTCGCACTGGCTTTAGACCTATTGTAAAGATGGGCCTTGCGCCAAACGGCGAGCATAGACTCTTGGGTGAGTTCCTCCGCGGATGCAGGGCTCATTCCAAAACGAATGATATATGCCTTAACACGTGGGGCGAAATACTCATACAAACGGGAGAATGCGATCTTGTCTCGACTCTCGGCAAGAGAGCTCAAAACAGCAGACCATTCGTCTCGGATTTGCTTCTTTTTATCTTCTACAAGTACGGCTGCAGCGTTCACGTCAGCTCCTTCGGAATTATCTTTCCTCACTTGTTCCCCAATACGATTAAAGATCCGGGATGGATCACTGACTTAACAATAGTCTCTACTGGCATTAAGAGCCAGAATTTTAAATCTGCTGATCTACTCTAACGGGCATCTACGTAAGGAAAAAAACAAATGTTAAGTGTGAAGGATTGAGATGAACGTTCATTATATTAAGCCATTAAAGATAGCTGTAATTGGATCCGGCATATCCGGACTCTCAGCCGCGTGGCTTCTCAACCAACGCCATGACGTAACCCTTTTCGAAAAAGATGATCGCCTCGGCGGTCATTCTCATACAGTCGACTTAGAGACACCTGATGGCAAGCGCGGTGTAGATACCGGATTTATAGTCTACAACCCAGTAAACTACCCAAATCTTGTAAAATTATTTGAGCACCTAGACGTAAAAAATACGGAAACTGATATGACCTTCGGGGTATCGGTGGATAGAGGTCGCCTGGAGTACAGCGGATCAGGCTTGAATGGATTTTTTGCTCAACGCAGTCACCTAGTGTCTCCCAGACACTGGAGGCTTTTTTCTGACATCTTACGGTTCTACCGAAACGCTGAACGACTCATACAAGATCCAAGCCTCAATAGTTTGTCACTGGGAGAGTTACTGCGTCGCGAAAAATACAGCAATACATTCATATACGATCACCTAGCCCCGATGAGTGCCGCTATTTGGTCGACACCTGCTGATAAAATGCTTGAGTATCCGGCGCTTACATTCATGCGTTTTTGTATGAATCACGGACTTGTGCAAATGAGTGACCGTCCACAGTGGCGAACAGTTGTTGGTGGAAGCCGAAATTATGTTGACAAAATAGCAGAGACACTTGAAGGCAAAATACGCCTTAACGCACACATCAACAAAGTTTATCGTCGCGGCGGAAAAGTTATATTAGAACACCATCACGGCCACCAAGAAGAGTATGATCAAGTCGTAATGGCCTGTCATGCAGATCAGTCACTTGCACTACTAGCTGATCCTAGCAGCGAAGAGAAACGCCTTCTGAGTGCCTTTCCATATCAAAGAAACCGTGCCATTCTGCATACAGATAAAAGGCTAATGCCCAAGCGCAAGACAGCTTGGTCAGCCTGGAATTATTTAGCAGCGGCAGAAGCTGAAACACAGGACGTAGCGGTGACTTACTGGATGAACAAATTACAACCACTCAATACCAGTACTGATATTTTTGTAACGCTCAACCCAATCGATGAGCCCTCTGAGGGTAGTATTTTAGGCAGCTACCTTTACGACCACCCCGTTTTCGATCTTAAATCTGTCGCTGCACAGCGCGAATTGTGGTCTATACAGGGTACAAATAGCACCTGGTTCTGCGGCGCCTGGTTCGGTTATGGTTTTCACGAAGATGGATTGCAGTCAGGGCTTGCAGTAGCTGAATCTCTTGGACGTGTTCGTCGCCCTTGGACATTAGAAAACCCTAACAGTCGCATTCACGCTCCAAGTATCGCAAGCGGGAATAGAGGGGCCGTCGCTTAATGCGTTCATGCCTCTACGCCGGACAGGTCATGCACCACCGATTTCAGCCCAAACGTCATAGATTCGTGTATAAGGTCGCATCAACCTTACTCGATCTTGATGAGGTTGAGAGTGGAAATGTTAAACTGAAGTTATTTTCTACAAACCGATTTAATGTCTTCTCTTGGTACGCCAAAGATCATGGCGATCGAAGCGGTTCGCCGGTAGCTCAACAGATACGTAAACTGCTCGAGCAGCAAAATTTACAAGCATACAATTACAGAATTGAACTTTTATGTTACCCACGTGTGCTTGGCTTGGTCTTCAATCCGCTCAGCGTCTACTATTGCTATTCAAAGCCTGGTGAGCTCGGAGTTATTCTCTATGAGGTTTCCAATACCTTTGGAGGCCGACATACCTATTTTATTGAAGTTCAAAATGAAGAACGCGTTATCCGACAGCAGGCTAAGAAAGATTTTTATGTATCCCCTTTTATGCCTATGGATGCTGACTACCAGTTTCGTATGATCGCACCCAAAGAGCGTGTAGCCGTTTGTATTCGCCAAAGCCTGGACAAAAAATCCTTACTGCACGCAACGTTTACTGGTAAAAAAGAACCATTAAATGATCGCAATCTCCTAAATATATTTTTTAAATACCCATTGATGACCCTCAAGGTGGTAGGAGGAATACACTGGGAAGCACTGTTTTTATGGTGCAAAGGTGTAAAGCTACAACCGAGAGTGTCTGCAACTAATCATAGAATTACTATTGGATCACCAATGGAGGCTTCGCGGCATGAAACCCCCTGAATACTCAACAAACACCAGCAACTCGCTGAGCGGTTCTGCCGATGCAAAAGAGAGCTGGTTAAGTCGTCGCTATTTAAACCGAATTATCAAAAGCCTACCTAAACTCCAGTACGGGACCCTGAGCCTCTACCTGCCGTCTGGCCAAGAGCTTCAGTTCGGTGAGGCCGTTACTGGAGAGCCTAGAGCCGAGGTTCGCTTAAATAGCCTTAAGCCCGTATCACGTTTGTTACGTGGTGGTCAGATGGGCTGGGCTGAGAGCTATATGGATGGTGAATGGGATAGCCCTGATATTGTTGCGCTCGTTCGATGGGCACTTGGCAACGAGCATGCAATGGAAGAGGTTATGAAGGGTCATCCCATACTTAACTTCCTAAACCGTATTGTACATCTCGCGCGATCAAATACACGACGGGGTAGCCGTAAAAATATCGCTTACCACTATGACCTGGGTAACGACTTCTACCAGCTGTGGCTGGACCCAAGCATGACTTACTCATCGGCACTTTACGAGGGTACGGAGTTACTTGAAGAGGCGCAGCTAACTAAGTATCGCCGTATTTGCCAGATGCTAAACATTAAGGCTGGCGAAACTGTACTTGAGATTGGGTGCGGTTGGGGTGGCTTCGCTGAACTAGCTGCGCGTGAGTATGGGGCAAAGGTTACCGGCATCACCCTCTCAAAAGAGCAGTTAAAATTCGCACAGACACGTATTCAAAACGCCGGTTTATCGGAGCAAGCTAACTTCCAACTGATCGATTATCGTGACGTTCGCGGTCAGTTCGACCATATTGTCTCAATAGAAATGTTCGAAGCTGTCGGTGAGGACCATTGGCCAACCTATTTCCAGCAAGTAAAACAGCTTCTGAAACCAGGCTCTAGCGCTCTTCTGCAGGTGATAACCATCGCCAATGAGCGATTCGAAGAGTATCGTCGTTCAGCAGATTTCATACAGAAATACATTTTTCCAGGGGGAATGCTGCCAAGCCCTGAGAAGATGAACGACCAGGTCAGTGATGCATCACTGACAATGAATGATCAGTTTTTCTTCGGGCAAGACTATGCCAGGACACTGGCAGAGTGGCGACATAGCTTTCTAGAACAGTGGCCTAGGATACAGGCGCAGGGATTTGATGAGCGATTCCGTAGAATGTGGCTCTACTACCTGACGTACTGCGAAGGTGGCTTCATTGAGGGCTCGATTGATGTTGGACTCTTCAAAATCAGTAACTGAGCCTAAGCTACCAGTCTCTCAGTCTTTAATATATGCGCTACCGGCTATGCCGTTAGCGCTTCCCACTCTCGTACTGTTTATCTACCTACCGACACTCTATGTTGAAGAGTTTGGCCTTAGTCTCGCTATTGTTGGCCTTCTATTAATGTTAGCTCGAGTGGGTGATCTAGTCCTTGATCCTTTAATTGGCCAGCTAAACGATCGTTTATCTGGTAAACAGCAACGCCTAACAATGCTTGCTGGTGCACTCATCTGCGGTATTGGCCTCACACTTGTTACACGACCTATAGAGGGCTGGGCGGGCACCTCATTAATGGTTGCTCTATCTCTACTCTACTTTGGTTGGACGCTCGTACAGATACCTTACCTTGCCATTTTGCCGGGCCTTCATCCAACTAGCGCTGTGCGAACCTCGGTTGCAAGCCTAAGAGAGGGGCTAGGCGTCATAGGACTGCTGCTATCAGCCGCAATACCCGTGATACTTATTCAGCAGGGCGCCACAACTCTAGATGCGCTGCAACAGCTCTCATCAATGACTCTTATTCTGGGGGGTATCAGTTTAGCCGCACTATTACAGCTGCTTAAATGGCCTAAACGTTCAGAAAAAAAGGCGCTTAACCTAACTAACCGAAAGGCGTTTAAAACACTATGGCGCAACCGCCCCGCACGTCAGCTTATGGCTGCATGGTTTGCAAATGGTTTGGCAAATGGGATACCCGCTGTGCTATTCCCGCTTTATGTAACCTCAGTACTCGGTCTAGAACAGAGCGCTCGTGCTGAACTCATTCTGCTCTATTTTGTTGCTGCTATCCTATCAGTCCCCCTTTGGTGGTTTGCCAGTAAATACTGGAGTCGCCGACGACTTTGGCAGATTGGAATGCTGATATCTGTGGCTGCATTTTTACCTGCCAGTATTTTAGGAGTCGGTGATCAATTCGCCTTTACGCTTATCTGCATCATCACGGGCGCGACACTGGGTGCCGATTTAGCCCTGCCACAAGCAATACAAGCTGATGTCTGTGACTGGCACCGATTTCGCTACAAGCGGGATCAAACAGGCTTACTCTTTGCGGTATGGAATGTCTTTACCAAACTTGCCCTTGCAATAGCAGCTATGCTGGCCTTTGGATTACTTGAATTAAGCGGCTTTGATCAGAACTCAAATCAGGCGGGCGATCTGCCGTTGATCTACGCACTTTTACCCTGCGTACTTAAAATAATCGCGGTACTTACGCTGCGTCGCTTTGGCCTAAACGAGGCTCAGCACGCCGCTATTATCGAACGCCTAAATACACGGAGATAACATGCTGCGGTTTATTGTCATAGGTCTGCTCACTTTAACCTTACATGGTTGTACTTCAATGGATATCGCTAGCCTTAGCAAACCAACCCCCGAACTAAAAATTGAAGAGTATTTCAATGGCAAGGTTTACGCCTGGGGCATCTTTGAAGATCGCTTCGGTAAAATTCGTCGCCAGTTCCAAGTTGAAATAGATGGTGACTGGGATGGCGAACGTCTTGTCCTTGACGAGCGCTTTCTTTACGACGATGGCGAACGCGACACACGCGTATGGACAATTAAACAGACCGGCGATACAACCTATTCAGGCACAGCTGACGACGTACTCGGTGAAGCTATAGGGATAGTATCAGGCAATACCCTCAATTGGAGCTACACGCTTGACCTTCCAGTTGGCGACTCAAGTTGGCGGGTTGTCTTTGACGATTGGATGTTACTTCAGCCTGGTGGCGTAATGATTAACCGAGCCTATGTAAAAAAGTGGGGCTTTACGTTGGGAACCGTGACGCTTAGTTTCCAGCGTGGTGATCAGCTTCAGGAAGTGCCATTCGCGCTTTGAGTTTTCGAAGAATAGCGCCTATAACCGGCAATTTTAGGTAGATAGGTGCGCTATCCCAGTAATCAAGGTGCTCGCTAATGAGCCCTTGGTTATCAAACTGCAAACGAGAGACGCCTTCAACCTGCAGGTCACCTAAAACAGGAAGCACAGCACTAAAGTGCCAGCGTATAAAGCCTGTATCTCCACCCAACCTATGCTCTAAGACTCTAAACTTCGGTTCTGAGCTACGCTCAAACATATCCATTAGAATTGACTGCATTTTTTCAAGTCCGCGAACGTCGTTAAATGGATCACGAAAGTGAACATCAACACTTACCCATTTGCTGAACTCAGAGATACGTTCAGGGGTTAGATTAGCGAACAACTCAAGGTAGCCTTGACAGACCTCTTCATGTGGATGGTTCATTTATCAGTTATCTTCCGAATAAGGGCAAAATATAGACTATAGGGCAGCATGCTAAGAAATCTAAGCGTGGCAGCAAAACCAGTTGGAAAGCGTATTTCAAAACCGCTGCCATCAAGCCCTCTTATGATACATTTTGCAGCTTCATCTGCATTAATAAGGCTTGGCATTTCAAACTGATTTTGATCCGTCAAGGGCGTGCGAACGAAGCCGGGGTTTATCAGACGAATATCAACTGATGTACTGGATAATTCGGCCCGCAGAGCCTCAGTCATGTTGATTAAAGCGCTTTTACTGGCGCCGTAAGCCGCCGCTAGTGGCAGACCGCGATAACCGGCTAACGAAGCGACAATCGCCAGCTGTCCGCCATGCTTAGCTAACCAGGGTAGTGCACTATCCATAATGCGCGTCACACCGAAAAAATTTACGTTCATTAAATGCTCTATCGTTGCCTGGCTGAACTCATTTGCCGGCATCTCACGATGATCTCCGGCATTCAGGATAATTCTCTCCAACCCACCGCTCTCTTGAAGGAGTCGAGCCCAGGCTTGCGAACACGCATTAGCATCCGTTACATCCAGTACCAACGCATGAATCTCTCCATTAAAATCCGAGGCTTGTGCTACAACCTGAGCCAGCACAGATTCGCGACGACCGCTAATCCACACTTTAGCGCCGCGCCGAGCATAGGCAAGGGCTAACTCGCGTCCAATTCCCGTTCCTGCCCCTGTAATCCAAATACGTTCTGACATATTAACTCAACCCCAGTTTGGCGCCACGCCAGCGCACATCAATCGTTGATCCGTCACGTGCCGTAAAAGTCATTCCACGCCAGCGTCCCTGATTGTCATACCAGCTAAGCGTATTAGATAAGTCACCGCCCAAACGATAACCCGTCACAGGGACAATCTGGCCATCTATGCTCCAACTTGCTTCTGACTCAGCTTTAACACTAATCAGGCTAACCTCGCCCTTAATCGTATTTAATACCTGAGGCTGCTCTAGGATGCTGTTGAACCAGTGGTGCGTTGTAAGAATATTGCTCGGTAAATTTGTTGTCTCGCCATCAGGATCAATAACTTGAAGTTGCGGCCCTTCTCGGCTCGCTCTTACCCGCTGTTCATCCCCATTGGTAACAATTTTGACGTCAAGACTTTGCAACTCATCTGCATCCCATATCTCCAGGGCGCTATAGCGGTAATCATAGCTGAATAGACCGAATACCTTGGTACTGATCTGCATATCCACTTCTACACTGACACGCTCAGCGGAAGACGATCTAAACCGCAAACTGTATTCGCCCACGGGTTTATCGTTTCGAAGCACATCGTAAAGAACATCAGAGGAATATAGCTGCGACTGCTTTACGAGCGTCGACGCCTCAGCGAAATTGACGCTCAAAAGTGCTGTTGAGAATATGGCCGTTGCAAAAAATGCAGTTAAAAAAAGAGCAGGTATTTTCACCATTTGCCTCCAGTATTTCAGACTGTTACGGTTGGCTTATCCACTGCGGTTCAATCTTAGCTGCGAAGGCATCACGGATAAGCAGCATAGTGATAGCCAGCAGATGACATTTTGTCGTTATACTGTGCGAATAAAATAGTTAATTTAAAGGAGTCACCCATGCGCAAAGCTCTTGGGCTTGTGTTAAGTCTTAGCCTCGCAGCTTCCAGTCTAGAAGCACAAGCTGAAATAACAGCAATAATGGAGACCAGTGCGGGGGTTATTGAACTCTCATTGGATGATGCTAAGGCACCGATTAGTGTTGCCAACTTTATCGAGTACGCTCGCTCAGGCTATTACGATGGATTGGTTTTTCACCGTGTCATACCGCGTTTTATGATTCAAGGTGGGGGTATGGATGCGGCCATGAAACCACGACAAACCCGCGCGCCTATAAAGAATGAGTCGGATAATGGTCTAAGTAATGTCCGTGGGACAATCGCGATGGCCCGTACCCGAGATCCAGATAGCGCCACATCGCAATTTTTCATTAACTCTGTCGATAACCTTAGCCTTGACGGTGCTGCTGGACGACCTGGGTACACTGTGTTTGGTCGCGTCACTGCAGGCCTTGAAGTGGTTGATCAGATATCAGCCACGCCAACAACCACCCAAGCACCCTTTAGGGATGTACCCAAAACGCCTATTCTTATTAACCGTGTCACTATCAGCGACTAATTGAGTTTTAATTTAGCTAGACGCCGGGCGTTACCAACAACTGTAACCGATGAAAGTGCCATAGCAGCACCTGCAATCATCGGGTTGAGTAGCGCCCCAGTAAACGGAAATAGCACGCCGGCAGCAACGGGTATAGCAAGACTGTTGTAGATGAATGCACCAAATAGGTTTTGCTTAATGTTACGTACGGTTGCACGTGATAGCAGTATTGCATTAGCAACTGAATCAAGAGAGT
>Ga0209771_1002542_pt1 | contig 10944 bp, 15 predicted proteins | sample SaaInl59LU_5_DNA_FD_184639 | JGI IMG/M metagenome (GOLD analysis project Ga0209771, IMG submission 184639) | Marine microbial communities from expanding oxygen minimum zones in the Saanich Inlet - ESP_59LU_5_DNA (SPAdes) (version 2) | ecosystem: Environmental > Aquatic > Marine > Intertidal zone...
GTACAATTATAAAAGACTTCATTCTTCTTTAGGTTATAAGTCACCTCTAGAAATGGAAATGGAATTAATAACGAAAAACAATAAAAATGTAGCTTAAAAATTAGTACCAAATTTATTAGGTAGTCCATTTACAGTTGTATCATCAACCTGATACAGATTATATGATTTTTGCAAATCATAATGAGAATTTACCAGTAATTGATTTTGGAACTCATGAAGTTGAATAACACAACACCTGTCCCTAATTTATTTTTTGATAAACATATCGGAAACTTAAGTGGTTCTGCAATGCGAGTATATTTAAAAATAGTACGAAATCTTTTAGGCTGGAGAGATGAAAATGGAAATGTAAAACAAAAAGATTGGATTGCACATTCTCAGTTTGAGAAAACAGGACTCTCAAATAGAAGTGTTACCAATGGAATCCAAGAGTTACTAGACCAGAATCTTATTCAAGTAACTGACTATCTAAATAACGATTTACAAAACCCATTTAAACGTAAAAAAGCCAAAAGAGTTTACTACTCACTACTACTGGAAAACCAAGAAAAAACTACGTTTTACAACGAAAAAACAAAAGAAATACCAACGCAAGAACTACGTTCTACAAAAGAAATTTCTTTACCAAAGTACAACGCAGAACAAAAAATCCCCGATAATATTAGAATTGAACAAATTAAACAAGAACAACAACGTAAACAAATGCAAAGAGACAACTGGTACTAGTTGTCTCTTTGTTTTTTTGATGATAAAAGCTAACGCTTTTAAAAGTTATTTAGTTCCAAGCATCAAAATTTCATTCACAACAACTTCAGTAACATATCTTTTTTCACCTTCTTTAGTTTCGTAAGAACGAGAGGTTAATTTACCTTCAATGGCAACCTCCTTACCCTTAGTTAAATATTTTTCAATAATATCACAAGTCTTACCCCAAGCAACTAGATTATGCCATTCAACTTTATCAATCTTTTGACCTGATGCATTTGTATAACTTTCATTTGTAGCAAGAGAGAATTTCGCTAATTTCTTTCCAGACTCTAAGTTTATAATTTCTGGATTGTTTCCTAAATTTCCTATTAATTGTACTTTGTTTCTAAGTGAGTTCATAATTTTCTATTTTTATTTTGTTTTTAATTCTTGGGTCATAACCTAAGAATTCTATTATTTTATGTATGTTATTTCCTTGTGGTTTTGCCTCATTATTTTCCCATTTATAGATAGTAGTTTGATACACATCTAATTCTAGAGACATCTCAAAAGTTGTATAACCGTTTTCTAATCTATACTGTTTTAAGTAGTCTCCTATTGTAACTGGGTTGATGTTATAGCCCCTAGGCTTAGGCTTTTGGGCGGTTAGTTGAATTTCGCATATGGTCAACAACGTTGTACCAAAAAGCACGCTCTACTTTGTTACCGGCTTTGTCTTTATAACTATCGTCTGTAGCTAAAGAAAATTTTGCCATTTTGTTACCATCTTTAAAGGTTACAATTTCTGGATCTTGACCTAATCTACCAATTAATTGTACTTTGTTTCTTAACGTATTCATAAGATAAGTTTTTGTGCACTTGTTTTTTTGTGCAGGTTTATAATTTATTTTTTGTTAATTAAATACCAAAAGTTGTTCAGTACTAATAACACTGCAAAGTTGCGATACGATTAAAGTTGTATTCGGTTAGAAAACAATTACTTTCGGTTGTAATTATTTGTAGTCGTTTGTAAACGAATAATTTATTGTATATTTATCCAATGGAAAATAGAGAATGTTTAGAGTGTAAAGAACCCGTAAAAGGTAGAATAGACAAGAAATTTTGCTCAGATTATTGCAGAAATGCCTATAACAATCGTGTAAACAAAGACAGTAAAAACTTAATTAGAAATATAAATAATAGACTTAGAAAAAATTATAAAATTTTATCGGAATTAAATGTTTCTGGTAAAACCAAGGTGTCTAGAACTAGGTTGTATGACAAAGGTTTCGATTTTCAATTTTTTACATCTATCTATAAAACCAAAACCGGCAACACCTATTTTTATATTTATGACCAAGGTTATTTGGCTTTAGAAAATGAAACTTTTTTATTAATTAAAAAAGAAAGGTAAAATACTGAAATATAAAAGTTTCTAAGTTCAAGTAATAAGTGCAACAGATAAATTTAAACACTTGAAGTTTTACCTCCAAGTGTTTTGGTTAAAGACCTAAATTTGTCTTGGATGAAAAAATATAAGCAATTAACCTTAGCACAAAGGTATCAAATAGAAGCGTTGTTACAAGCAGGAATAACACAAATAGCAATAGCAACTCAATTAGGTGTTCATAAAAGCACCATTAGTAGAGAATTAAAACGAGGTACTGCTTTAAGAGGTAGAACATCTGGGAAATATATAGCCACCAATGCTGAACGCAAAACAAGAAATAGGCATAAAGATAAGTTCAAAAGAATATTATTAACAGCTGAATTAAAATCTTCTATAAGTGCAAAAATGATAGTAGACAAATGGAGTCCAGAACTTATCTCCAAGAAATGGAATCAAGAAAACATTCCAACAGTCTCACACGAAACTATCTATAAATGGATATGGCAAGCCAAACATACAAACACTAAAGAAAACAAGCCTTATAAGGAGCTTTATAAAGAATTAAAACACGGAAAAAGAAGACAAAAAAGGGGAAATATAAAGGACACAAGAGGAGTCATAAAAGATCGCGTACACATCTCAGAACGTCCAGCAGTTATTGAAAAAAGACAACGAATTGGAGATTTAGAAGCAGATTTAATGATGGGTAAAGATCATAAGTCAGCACTATTAGTACTTACTGATAGAACAACTTTAATTACTACGATAGATAAATTAACAGGAAAAACAGCTAATGAAGTGACTTCTGCAATTAAAAAAAGGTTAAGTAGGTTTAGTTCTAGTTACATTAAATCCATCACTTTTGATAATGGAAAAGAATTTGCTGGACATAAGGAAATTGCAAAAGAATTTAACGTAAAAACATACTTTACAACACCTTACACTTCTCAAGAAAAGGGAACTGTAGAAAATAGAATTGGAGTAATCAGAAGATTTTTCCCAAAGAAAACAGACTTAAGTAAAATCTCTAATCAAAGAATTAAACAAGTAGAATTATCAATTAATAACAGACCTATTAGAAAATTCAATTATCTTAGTCCTATTGAAACTCTAAATAATAAGTTTGTTGCACTTATGAGTTGAACTCAGCTAATTATTCATTTTAAAGACTTAAAAATAATGTTAAATATTAATAAGCTATCTATTTATAAAATAAATTTCGTAAATTAATTGAAGTTAACTCATAAAAAATAATGTTTCCTCCTTTTAGTTTTAAAACTACTATTTGCAAAATACTTTTGATGTAAAAACAAGTTATGGAACAGTTTAAAATCATGAAAAAAATTATACAAACAGTAATACTAATTACTATTGGTTTATTAATTTGGGCTTGTGGTTCAACTCCAATAAATACTTCTAATACAGAAAATGAAGAACCCGTTGTGATTGCAAACGATCGTTTAGCATACGAAATTATAATTATAGACCCAGGTTTTAGTGCTTTTTTAAATGGCATTGCTCAGCCAGAAGGTTTTTACAGCCAAAGTTACTTAGAAGCCAGAAATAGAGTTTGGGTAATAACTTGGAACCAAAGAGCTCAAAATCCATCTAGATATAAAAATAGTATTTATGAAAATATTATAGATTACCAACCCAACATAGATTATGGGTACGAAGTAAATTACAAGCTTTTTAATTATTTTTTATTTGCTCAAAGAAAATATAGCATGAGTTTAGGTGGTGGATTTCGGACAAATAGAATTAATTAGATTTTTTGGTACGATAGAAAACTGTATTCATATTCGTTTTTTTCGTCTGCTTTAAAATCCTCTCTAGCAACTATTTTCCATTTTTGTAAATCAATTTCTGGAAAATAAACATCTGCATCAAACTCTTTATGTACTAAAGTAATATCTAATTGATCTGCCAAATCTTTTGCAATGATTTCTTTATATATTTGAGCACCACCAATAATAAATATTTGCTCTTCGTCTTTTGCTAATTCTATAGCTTTTTCTAAACTATTGGCTATTAAACAACCTTCTTTAAAATAATTTTTATTTCTGGTGATGATAATTGTTGTTCTGTTTGGTAATGGTTTTCCAATAGATTCAAACGTATTTCTTCCCATTAATATGTAATGCCCAGAAGTAACTTTTTTAAAACGTTTTAAATCTGCTGGCAAATGCCAAATTAAATCGTTATTTTTTCCTAAAGCATTGTTTTTAGCGATTGCTGCAATAACTGTAATCATAAAACTAAATCTATTTTTAGCAAAAATAAGAGAAATGATTACAGATTTGACGTTTTTAATAAAAATTCATTAAAAAACCTAAAAAACAAAACAGATTTCGAAGTAAAAGGCCTGAAAATCAACAAAAAAGAAAAACCTTTTTTTAATATAATACAATTAAACTATTGTGAAATTTAGAAATAGTAATATTAAATAAGATGTAATTATTAAAGTGGTAATTCTTTACGAATACACTTAAATTATGTTTGTTATGTTTTTTACCTTAATTATTTTTACATTAAAATTCAAATAAAATATTATGGCTATTAAAAAACAATTTTTAAAAAGTAAACCAGTTTGTAAAGTAACTTTTACAGTACCTGCTAAAAAAGCAAATAATGTTGCAGTTGTTGGAACTTTTAATAAGTGGAATGCAGAAAGTACTCTATTAAAAAAGTTGAAAAATGGTTCTTTTAAAGGTACTGTAGATTTAGAACCTAACAACTCTTACGAGTTTAAATATATCATTGATGGCAATTATGTTAATGAAGAAGCTGCAGATGCTTTCGCTTGGAATGATTATGCAAATTCTGATAACAGTGTAATTAACTTATAAAAAAGAGCTTTCTAAAATTAGAAAGCTCTTTTTTTTTTTACTAGATAGCAACCTTACCTTTTATATGAGGATGAGGGTTATAATCCAACAATTCAAAATCATCAAAAGTAAAATCTTCTATATTTTTAATAGATGCATTTAGCTTCATTTTTGGTAAAGGTCTAATATCTCTAGATAATTGTAGTTCTAACTGTTCTATATGATTGCTATAAATATGTGCATCTCCAAAAGTATGGATAAATTCTCCTGCTTCATAGCCACATACTTGGGCCATCATCATTGTAAATAATGCATAGCTTGCAATATTAAAAGGTACGCCTAAAAAAATATCTGCACTTCTTTGATATAGTTGGCAAGATAATTTACCATCTGCAACGTAAAATTGAAAAAATGCATGACAAGGAGGTAGGGCTGCTTTACCCTTGGCAACATTTTCTGAAAAACTTACAGACGTGTCTGGCAAAACAGATGGATTCCAAGCAGAAACCATCATTCTTCTAGAGTTTGGATTCTTTTTTAATGTCGTAATTACATCTTGTAATTGATCTATATCATCACTATTCCAATTACGCCATTGATGTCCGTAAACAGGTCCTAAATCTCCATTTTCATCTGCCCACTCGTTCCAAATTCTAACCCCATTTTCTTGCAAATATTTTATATTTGTATCTCCTTTAATAAACCAAAGTAGTTCATAAATAATAGATTTTAAATGCAACTTTTTAGTAGTTACCATTGGAAAACCTTCACTTAAATCGAAACGCATTTGATACCCAAAAACACTTTTAGTTCCTGTGCCTGTTCTATCTCCTTTTTCATTACCGTTTTCTAAAACGTGTTTTACTAAATCGTGATATTGTTTCATATAATATGTAAGCGTTAAATTGTTAATTGATTTACAAAAAACGATTGTAAAAATAAAAAAAGCTTCAGTATTATTTACCAAAGCTCTTTATTTAATATGTTAAAGTTATCAACTTTTTGAAGATAACGTTTTAATAATTTTTAAATTAAAAATGTATTTATCCAATAATCATTCCTGCAATGGTTGCAGACATTAAAGAAGCAATAGTACCACCAATTAAGGCTTTTATACCAAATTCTGATAATGTTTTTCTTTGTCCAGGTGCTAAAGAACCTATACCTCCTATTTGGATACCAATAGAAGCAAAATTTGCAAAGCCACACAACATATAAGTAGCCATAATTACAGATTTGTTATATGCTAAATGTGTAACGTTTGCTACATTTTTTAACTCAGCTAACTGTATATACCCCACAAACTCACTTGCTACCAATTTAATACCTAATAACTGTCCCATTAAAGTCATATCTGCAGTTGGCACACCAATTAACCACATTAAAGGCGCAAAAATATATCCTAAAACAAATTCTAAAGACAGGCTTTCATACGCTGTGTTTGCCGCAATAATATCATTTACACTTGTAAGATCACCTAATAGTTCCAATCCACCATTTATCATAGCAATAATTGCTACAAAAACTAGTAACATAGCACCCACATTTACAGCTAAACGCAAACCTTCTGTTGTTCCGTTTGCAATAGCATCTAAAATATTAGAACCAATTTTTTCTTGCGAAACACTAACATCTGTATTTACTTTTTCTGTTTGAGGGTATAAAATTTTTGAAATTACAATAGCACCTGGAGCTGCCATAACAGAGGCTGCTAATAAATGTTTTGCAAAAACCAATTCTAATTGTTTATCTCCACCACCTAAAAATCCGATGTAGGCTGCTAATACTGCACCTGCAACTGTAGCCATACCTCCAACCATTACTAAAAGCATTTCAGATTTATTCATTTTTTCTAAATATGCTTTTATCAACAAGGGTGCTTCTGTTTGTCCTAGAAAAATATTACCTGCTACAGACAAGCTTTCCATACCCGAGATTCCTAAAAATTTAGATAAAGCAATGGCTAATATTTTAACAACCCATTGTATAATACCTAAATAAAACAATAAAGATGTTAAAGCAGAAAAGAAAATAATAGTTGGTAAAACTTGAAATGCAAAAATATACCCAAAAGTATCCATATCTGCTATTAAACCATCAAACAAAAATTTACTACCTGCTTTTGTGTATTCTAATATTTGTATGAATAATTCACCTACTAATTCAAAAGTTTTTTGAACAAAAGATACTTTTAAAACACCTATTGCTATAATTAATTGCAATGCTAAACCTACACCAACTTTTTTCCAATCTATGGCTTTTCTGTTTGCACTAAATAAAAATGCGATTACTAACAAAGAAAACATTCCTAAAACTCCTCGCCAAAAACTTGTAAACGTAAAATCTTGACTAGGTATAATATCTTGTTTTTTATCTGCTATAACTGTATCTTTTTTTATTTCTTCTGCGATCGTATCTTCTTTAGTTTCTGTTAATGGTTTTATAATTCCAGTATATTCTGCTGATGATAATTTGTAAGTTACATCGCCCTCCGACAGTTGTAAACTAGCATTATCAAAAGAAACAATATTAAAATATCTAACCGTATCTTTTGGTGTTTTATAGTTAAATATTAATAAATTATTTTGACGAATGTATTGCCCTGAAGCCGAGATGTTTTTTGAGGCAATTGAATATGAAAAACGACCCTCTTTGAAAGAAAATACATCTCCTTTTGAAGCTTCTAAAAACTTAGATGCTGTTGCTGTTTGTGCTGATGATAATTGCCAATCTTGTTCTAAATCTTGACCAACAAAAGTGGCAGACATAGCACAAAATAAAATTAAAAATAAGTTTTTCATGAGTTGAGAATTTTAAGAGCGCTTGCTAATTTCGTCTCTAATTTTGGCTGCAAGTTCGTAATTTTCATCAGAAACTGCTTGGTCTAATTGTTTGTTTAATTCTGTTAATGAAAGTTTTGAAAAAGAAGAATCTTTATCTGTATTTAAAAAATCGTCTGTATCTAAAGAGACCTCATATGTTTCTGCTGGATCATTTAAGCCTAGTTCTTCTTCTACTTTTAGAAAAACACCTGCTTTGTCTAAAATATTTTCGTAAGTATAAATGGGTGCTTGAAAACGAACTGCTATTGCAATGGCATCAGAAGTTCTTGTATCTATGGTTTCTTCTTTACCATCTTTTTCGCAAATTAGGCTAGAAAAAAACACACCATCAACTAATTTGTGTATAATTACCTCTTTAACTTGTATTGAAAAACGATCTGAAAAGGTTTTAAATAAATCGTGTGTTAGTGGTCTTGGTGGTCTAATTTCTTTTTCTAATGCAATAGCGATAGATTGTGCTTCAAAGGCGCCTATAATTATTGGCAGGGTTCTATTGCCTTCCATTTCACTTAAAACCAAGGCATACGCACCACTTTGGGTTTGACTGTAAGAAATTCCTTTTATGGTTAATTTTATTAAACTCATATATTTTATTGCCTTTAAAATACAGCTTTTTATGTATTTTTTTTAGCTTATTTTAAGGGCACAATTTACAAAAAATATATAGTACTAGTAGTTATTTTTACTGAATTTGGTTTTTTAAACAAACTTACGCCTGCGTGAAGGATTGAGCCTTTGTTTGAGCTCTTACGCTTTTGGGCGTAAAGCGAGTGGTGAAAGCCTGACGAAATTATTTTTGGTAAATAACCTATGGTATTAAAAAAAAACTACCAAAAAAAATTGATAGGTTTTGATTTAAAATTAAAAAAGTAAAATAATTTGGGCACGCCCTAAAAATTATGCTGCTTTAAATGCTTTTAATTTTTCTATTAATTGTGGTATTACTTCAAAAGCATCTCCTACAACTCCATAATCTGCTGCCTTAAAAAAGGGTGCTTCTGGGTCTGTATTAATTACTACTTTTACTTTAGAGGCGTTAATACCTGCTAAATGTTGTATGGCTCCAGAAATACCAATGGCAATGTATAAGTTAGAGGCAACTGGTTTACCTGTTTGCCCTACGTGTTCTGAATGTGGACGCCAACCTAAGTCTGATACTGGTTTAGAACAGGCTGTTGCTGCATTTAAAACCTCTGCTAATTCTTCTATCATTGGCCAGTTTTCTGGACCTTTTAGACCTCTACCTGCAGAAACTACAGTGTCTGCATCTGCAATGGTTACTTTGCCTGTTACTCTTTCTATACTTTCTGATTTTATACCTGATGTTGCTATTTCTGCATCGAAATTTTCTGTTGTGCCTTCTGCTGGATTCTCATGAATACCAAAAGAATTTTTTGCCAAACCTATTATTTTCTTATCTGTTGTAATTACTGTATTAGAAAATGCTTTGTTAGAAAATGCTTTTCTTTTTACGGTAAACGGACTTGTACTTGTTGGTAAAGCTACAGTGTTAGAGGCATAACCTGCTTCTAAATTTACAGCAACTATTGGTGCTAAATATAGACTATCTATACTAGAATCTACAACAACTACAGTTGCATTTTCTTTGTTTGCCACTTGTGTTAAAACTGCTGCGTATTGTTTTGCATTAAACGGCGATAAACTATCATTAGCAACTGTTAAAATTTTTGTTGCACCATATTTATGTAATTCTGATGCGTCTGTGGCGTTTATAGTTAAAACAACTAAGTTGCTTTCTAATTGTTCTGCTACTTTTTTTCCGTAAGAAACTACTTCGAAAGCAGTTTTTTTAAATTTCCCTTCTGTGGAGTCTGCGAAAACTAAAACTGACATATTTTATTTTTTAAACCTGAATGTATCAGGATATTATTATTTTGATTTTTCTGAGTAAGGTTCCGAATTACTTTCGGAATGATTTGATTTTCTTTCAATACTTAAATTACCTTAGCTTCGTTGTGCAACAAGTTGATTAACTCATCTAAATTATCTGCATCTACTAATTTAACAGCGCCTTTTGGTACTGGTTTCTCAAAAGAGCTAATAGATGTACTTGCAGCTGCACCTGTTGGCTCCAAAACTTGTAGTGGTTTTTTACGAGCCATCATAATTCCTCTCATATTTGGTATGCGTAAATCTTTTTCTTCTACAATTCCTTTTTGACCTCCAACAACTAATGGCAAATTGGTTGTAACAGTTTGGTTACCGCCATCTATTTCTCTTTTTGCAGTTACGCTTGTACCTTCTACTTCCATTGCTACACAACCGTTTATAAAATTAAAATCTGTTAAAGATGCTAACATACCTGGTACCATTTGTCCATTATAATCTGCAGATTCTTTACCTGCTAAAACTAAATCGTAACCACCATTTTTTACAACTGCTGCTAACTCTTTGGCTACTAAAAAACCATCTGCTGGATTTGTATTTACTCTAATAGCATCGTCTGCACCAATTGCTAAAGCTTTTCTAAGTGTGGGTTCTGTTTCTGTACCACCTACATTTACAACTGTAACTGTAGCGCCTTGTTTTTCTTTAAACCACATGGCTCTTGTTAAACAAAACTCGTCATAAGGATTAATTACAAACTGTACTCCGTTTTTATCAAACTCAGCATCGTTATTTGTAAAATTAATTTTTGAAGTGGTATCAGGAACATGACTAATACAAACCAATATTTTCATAAATTTTATTTTTTTTACCGTTTTATTACTTACGAAATTACAGCTTTTTTTTAAATTTACTATGCATGCATAGTAAATTTTTATTTTATTTAACAGTTTTAGTAATAAAGAACGCTTCTTTTTTAGAGGTTTTTATAAAATAAAACACTATAAACGGTAGTAACATAGAAAGATAAGAAAGGTCGAATAAATTGCCATAGATATTATTTTGAAATCCTTCCTCGATTATATTCAATATGAAGGTTACAAACATTAATCCACCTAAAATGTAAAAAGAAAATAAAAAAACGTCGCTTATTTTAGAAACTCTAAATGATAAGAAAAAAGGAAGAATTAAAGAAATTATAATAAATACTTTTGGAGCATATCTTGTTTGATGATTGAATGGATTATGTTCTATTAAAAAATCTAAATCTGGTAAATTAATTAATACTGGTAATGCTATTAAGAATAAACTTAACAAACCTGTAACTAAAAAAAAAGTTTTTGTTTAA
>Ga0209771_1002562_pt1 | contig 10902 bp, 11 predicted proteins | sample SaaInl59LU_5_DNA_FD_184639 | JGI IMG/M metagenome (GOLD analysis project Ga0209771, IMG submission 184639) | Marine microbial communities from expanding oxygen minimum zones in the Saanich Inlet - ESP_59LU_5_DNA (SPAdes) (version 2) | ecosystem: Environmental > Aquatic > Marine > Intertidal zone...
ATCATCCATGGACCGCTTCATTAAAATTGTTTCACAAAAAAAGAATGATCGAGTTGACACGGTGCATGAAGAAGCCTATACCCGTATGAAACAATTAATCGAGGCGAACAAGAATATATTCCTATGTGGTGCCACAGGTGTTGGTAAGACGCATCTACTTCGCGAAGTTGTTGATGTTGAAACCTGTATAGACATCCAAAAAAAGACATCAGTGGAATATCTCAAGGATACACACGCCCCCATCATAATTGAAGACTATGACGCCGAACCTCTCGTGTATAAAAATTTAATTGATCATGTCATTGAACACGGAACCATCAATGGTCAATCATTGATTGTTACATCCATATCTGCATACTTTTTACCAAACTTCGAAGCCGTATTCATCAAACCTCTTACTATTGAACAATTGTTGAACATCAAATCCGGTTCTGGTGCAATAGAAGCTGCTATGAAATCTAAAGGGTCAATAAGGAATTTCCTACATTATCTCGAGCACTACGACCAGATTGACGATTTCAAGTCCTCAAAGGAATACGTAAAGGATATTCTCTGTACTGATGACCCCTTCCCATGGATTGATGCTATCCCCGAGCATGGTCATATATGTGACACTCTCCAAGAGAATTACATAGATTCAAAGGGTGTCGACATCACACGAGTCACGAACGCATTATCGGAGTCCGATGTGTTTGACACGAGTATATATAGTGGCCAATGGTCACTTTTACCATACTACATTCATTCAGGTATACGAATACCAAAGGCTTCACTGGGAGAAACACTCGACCCAGATAAACTGAGATCCGGTAGTGCATGGACAAAGTTTGGAAACTACAAGATGCGATTCAAAAAGTATAACGAAATACGTCGTAAATCAGGGAATCGTCTCGGTGTTGAAGAATTGTGTCTGTTAAAGAGGTATGCTGAACTAGGTAGATATGACAGACTGTTAGACTATGACATCACACCACAGGATTTTGATGTGATGAATCATCTCGCGACGACAAGTAAGTTAAAACAAAGAGACGTGACAAATATAAAAAAGGGTCTCAAACATGCAATCCAAAGAAGACAATGAAGATACGCCGACCACCGTGAAAACGATCGGTAATGAACTATTCTTCTATGGAGAGATCACACAGGAAAGCATCCTCGACTTTACCGAAAATTTTAAGAAGCTCGAAATTGATGTACTGAAAAAGGCTGCCGACATGTTCGGATACACACCTATGATCCGTGTTCACATCATGAGTGAGGGTGGTGATCTATTCGCTGGTATCGCAGCCATGAATGTCATCGAAAAGTCGAGAGTTAAAGTTGTGACCATTGCACAGGGGTCGTGTTGTAGTGCAGCAACCTTCATGTTGTTGGGTGGTTCAGAGCGACGGATGGGTATAAACGCTCAGATATTGATCCACCAAATTTCGACAGGTGAATTCTGGGGAAACTATGAAGACCTGAAGGATGAAATGAAATCGTGTACAAAGTTCATGAAAGCCATCAAAGATATCTACATGAAAAAAACGAAGATTCCAGAAAAGAAATTTAAGAAGTTGATGAAGAAGGATATCTACCTTCCATCGGCTAAATGCCTAAAATATAAGATCGTTCACGCGACTGACTAATGTCGACGTGTCTCTTGTATAGACCCAACAGCACCAGACATATGAAGATGATACATGCCGTGTTCAGAGTAAAACCCTCATCTTCTGGTAACCTAAGTCGTTCCATTCTACCATGATTGATAACTGGTAATTCAGACATCTACTTAAAACCTATATTTTATTATCGTACAATGGAACGCCTTATCAGACAAGACAAGTATGGTCATGACCGCTACATCGACATTCGTGTTGAAGACCTGAAGGATGGAACCGCAGACATTGTGAAAGTGTCGGGTGTCGTAGGGAGTGAAAAGTTTTCCGAGTCACGAACCAATGTCAAAACTGGTTATGAAAAGGCATTCAAGAGGGCTCAGACCATGTGGAACAATGAGCATACCAAATGTAACCAAGTGTTACCCATGTTGGCCAATAAATGGGAAGATCGTAAAAAGTACATCAGCCAACCTTTCTATGTTCAACCCAAACTCGACGGTGTCCGTCTTTTGGTATCTAAGGATGGGGGTATCTCGAGGACCGGTAAGATTGTACCAGGTACGGAGATTCTCGGCAAGGGACTCAAAGAGGGTCAATATGTTGATGGTGAAGCGTTTGACCCCAACATGACCTTCGAAGAACTCACGAGCGTCTTCAAGACTGATCCTTTGAAGCTCAAGTTTCATGTGTTTGATTTCTTTGATTTGAAGAAGCTTGACATGACCTTTGAGGAACGCTGGGAAAAGGTCAAGTCTCTCAAGAACTCTCACTACGAATATGTAGAGACGACACTCGTCATGTTGCGGGAGCACGTTCCGATGGTCCATAAGAAACATGTCGAGGAGGGTCACGAGGGTACAATGATTCGAGACAAAGATAGTGTGTATGAGGTGGGTCAGCGAAGCAACTACCTTCTCAAGTTCAAGGATTTTCAGACTGAGGAATATGAAATTATTAGTGCCAATACTGGTCAGGGTCGTGACGCCAACGCGGTTGTTTGGGTCTGTAAGACCAAGGACGGGCAGCAGTTTACCGCTCGCCCAGAAGGCACTATCGCTCAGAGAGAAGAGGATTACAAGAATCGTGAGAAGTTTATTGGAAAGATGCTCACTGTACGTTTCCAAAACCTGACCGCACTGGGTGTCCCACGTTTCCCCGTCGGTGTGACAGTTAGAGATTACGAGTGATAGAATAGTATGGATGAAATTGTAGAATATATCGGTCTCGTCAGTTCAATACTCATCACAATCATGTTCGTCCCACAAGTTGTTCACGTCTACAGAACCAAGGATACACACGCCATCAATTATGCTTTTCTCTTCATCAACCTCGTCGCCAGTATGTTGGGACTTGTGTATTCCATTTATTTTACGGTTGTTCCCATGATTGTCGCAAATACGTCAGCCGGCCTTTTCTCGACATCCCTCATCTGTATGAAATTCTTAAATAATAAACCCTCACTTATAACAAATGAACAGGATAGCTGTTGATATCGACGAAGTACTCGTTCCCTTTTTGTTTCCCATGGCTCAATGGCGTGGTGTTCATTTGCCTCGGAAAGAAAAATACCCCTATCTGTATCGTGACATCTTTTCAATTTCCGAATCGGAATCTCAAAAGATGGTACGAGCGTTTTATAGCAGTCAGGCCTTCAAGAATCTCAAACCCATCCCGGGTGCTCGTGCTAAGCTGTCTGCACTTCGTCAGAATGCAGATAAGATTTACGTGGTGACAGGACGCCAAGATGTTGTTAGAGATACGACGGAGTGGTGGCTTGAAAAGTATTTCCCAGACATCTTCGATGATCTCATATTGACCAACAGCTTCACACCTCTTGAAGTCAAGAAGGCTGACATATGTCGTTCATTGGCTCTAGACACGATGATTGATGATAATATCGGTATTTGTACCGATTGTATCAACAGTGGAATCAATGCCATTCACTTTGTGGGCGAAGATGTCTACCCATGGTGTGAAGAGACAAATATAAGTATTCGATCTTGGGACACAATTCTATAAAAGTAAACGAATGATATGTTTACTATTTTTCTCCTTCATGAAAATTGTTTCGTCACAGTCACCACCCTTCATCGCGACGATGGGGTCTCCACACGTTGTTCCCGATTTCTTGTATCTATCACAGGCAGACGCCGTCCTCTTTGTGATATTCATATTCTTACTGTACCCAACAAAGGTACGATAAACATCGCCCGTGTCATCCCGAGCCTCGACGACCACCTTCCAGGAATAGGGGCCGAATTTCCACTCAGACGTCGTATCGATGGGTGGTGGTGGACTATCCAGAAGAGTGGATTTTTTGTATCCAGACTTAGAAACGAAAGGAGCGGATAGGATCGCAGCTAAAGTCAGCATCTAATAGAGTCTCGTGCTTCTCTTTTAAATATTTTATTATTTTACTGTAGATGACGTGGTCCACGGCGAGTGATTACGCATTACCCACTTCCGGCGAGATTAGATTTTCATGGATCAGGGAAATGTATGATCAGACTACCGGAGGTGAAAGTTTGAGTAATTATTACAGAGGTGGTGATATCGTGAATAGTAGTACTTATAAGACATCTGAGAAGAATTCCGAGGAAGTATCTATCGATATATCCTATAATAATACGGTAGGCGATATACCCACATCCGGCACTCTCAAATTATCAGAATTCCGTGGTGCTTTCAAGGAATATGAGGAAATAGTGGATAAAAAAAACGGATTATCCATAAGTCATAGTACAAATTCAGGTCGTAAGAAGATACAGAGATATATATTAAATGGACACGTTTATCAGACGAACACTGGTGCTAGTGCGATAAATTTGAATAGTACAGATGTTAATAGAAAAATAATAATTCACGTTCGCAAGGATGTCAAAATATATGGTGGACCCGGTGGTGGTGGTGGTGGTGGTGGTGGTGGTACAGGTGGTGCAAGTGGTGGCACCGTTGGTATTGGTGAAACCAGACATGATTTTTATGGACAATATCTTGGTATTGGTACCCGCACTGATGCTACTGCTCCTGACGATGCTGGTGATGGTAGTCCTGGTGTTGATGGTGGTACTGGTGGTTCGTGTCTACACATAAACCAGATGAAAAATGATTTAATAATTTATAATCTCGGATCCGGTAACCTTAAACCTGGAGGTGGAGGTGGAGGTGGTGCCGGTGGCGGGGGTGGAGGTGGTGCCGGTGGTAATGGTGGTGGTGGTGGTAGAGGTGGTATGGGAACCACCATTGCTGGAAATTATGACGATCTCGATTTTGGTTACGGGCCATCTTACTATTTTTATGCTTACAATAGGGGTGGTATAAATTATATTATCAACCCGGCTATGGGCAATGTATACTGGGAATCTAGGGAGACGATATATGGTACTTATAAAACCTCTATCCTATGGCTTGGCCAAATTATATATAGCTCTACTGATTCGACGCCTCCGAGTGTAGTTCAGGCATATAACGAAGGATGGGTCAGAGGGGCTTACGTCACGGGCGATGGTGATACAGCCTGGTATATGGTAAACTGGGCAGGTACTTTACCTTACCCCGGTGGTAACGGTAGTAACGGGACGTTAGGTACTACCGGTACGGACGGTCGACAAGGTTCCACTGGTCAACTTGGTGCATACTATAATGGTGAAGCTGAAGTTGTTGCAGGTAACGTAGAACTAGCTAATACTGCAGTTTCAAATCAGGGTGCTATAAGTACCGGTGGATCTGCCCCGAACCCAGGGGAGAGGCGATATTATGCTGGCGATGGTGGTAATGGTGGTAGGGGTGGTGCAGGTGGATATGGTGGTGGTCATAATCTGGGTGGTGCGGCTGGTAATTTCGGTAGTCCAGGTGTTAGTGGTGGTGCAGGTGCTAGTGGTGGTCCAGGTGCTAGTGGTGGTGCAGGTGCTAGTGGTCATGTAGCTACGAACCCAGAATACTATCCGCCGTCTGATCTCTTTACACCCATTTTATTAGAAAAAACCGATGGTACTGCGGGTAGTGCAGGTAGTGCAGGTGGTGCAGGTGGTGCAGGTGGTGCAGGTGGTGCAGGTGGTTCTAAACAAACAGGGGTTACAGCAACGGGTATCACGACGTTACATAATTGGTGATAATGGTAGTACAGGTGCCACGGGAACAAATTACTTAAACTCAATTGGTGCAACTATAATCTCTCTATACATAAATGATACCCCTCATCATTGGGGTCGTTCTTATGTACGCTTTCTTCAACGCACCTTCTGAACAGGTACCGGGGTCCAAGAATTTCCATATGTCCGACGGTGCATCCGCGGCCATGTACAAACACATGAAGGATCAAGGCATGTCTGACGAAAACCTTAAACGTTTCGTCATCATGGAAGATCATTTACTGGAGTTGGAAAAAGTATCTGTATGTACAGGTATCCCTAGAATAGGTGAAGCGACCAGCATGTCCCAACAAATCAAGAACACATTCGTCGGTTACGACTTTTCGTATCACACCTTTCACCTCAAACAGGTTGCCGACCCCAGTCGGCTCATAAACAAATTCGTGTCATGCTAATCAGTCCCTCCAACAATGTCCGATGTTTTTCACTCGACACTGTATTGACATTATCAAATATGTGCATGATGAGATCGTTATCATCATCGGCGTCTTCATCATGTATTTTCTCTTCGACTCGAAGATAATCCGCAATCACGTAGATGATGGCATCCAGTAGTTCTTCGGATGCCATCTCGAGCCATGAATCTTTCTTGGTCCCCCATGTCACTGTATCATCCAATACACGAACACCATGACCATACTTCGTTCTACCAAGATTTAGACGACCAACGATAGCATGTCGAATCGTCATTGTATACCTATGTATCCGAAACTTTATATCATCCGTTCACGTTTCGCCTTGACCATGGGTTTGGGACTAGGTGTCTTCTTGTTCTTGTTGTTCAGCCACGTCTTCTTGTACTTTGCCAACTTAGCCTTGGTCGGCTGGTGTACGTTGATGTAGTTCAAGGCACTCTTTTTGTAGGCGGCTACCATGTTACGGGGTATACCATTGACATTCAAGGAATTTAGGATACGTTTCTTGTTCAGGTCACGTTTACGTTGATCTTTCCACTTATCCACCACTTGTTTCTTCACCTGATCGACATTCTTCTTGAAGGGGACACCAGTTTTGTTACCACTCGTCATCTTATTAAGCTGTGTCTTCATTTCACGGACGTCGTTGTTCAAGGATGGCATGACGTTCTTGTATTGATCCATCCATCGCTTACCGTAGAGCTTCACGATATCTTTACGGATGGAATTTTCGTCGAGACCCCGCTTTTTAAGAACAGTCATGTTAGGCTTTTTGGGGGAGACAGTCTTCGGCTTCGGCTTTGGTACCGCCTTGGCGTTGGCTAGTATTTTTTGTGCAGCTTCTATTTTCTTACAGATCGCATCCTTCGTTTCGTTGGTCGTGATGTTGATCTTCATGATTGCCGCAGTCTTGAGGAGTTCATCCTTTTTCATCTGTCTACAAATCTTCTTGCCTACACGAAACGTCGTGTTTGTTTTGTTACCAACCTTGTTGAGCAATTTCCTACAAATTTCATCCTTCTTGGCAGCCCTGAAACCGTTTTCGCCCTGAACACGGAAATTGACAACACCCATCTGACGTGCAAGGTTCATGAGTTCGGGCTTCTTCATACGTGAGCAAGTCTTGGCATTGATCACACGTTTCGTATATTTTCTCTTGGGTTGTGGTGTCACCTTGGCTCTGGCCTTGGGTTTGGCCTTGGTACGAGCCTTTACACCTTCATCGAACTGGCCAGACACACTAATCTGGCCATCATCGTTCAATGTTTCCATCAAGGATTTGCCAATTTCGTACGCCTTCAGCATGTCAGCGGGGTTTTTGGCACCGGATATCTGAACGTTCCCCGACTTTGTAATGATAAATTTCGCATCATCCATGTATAGATAAAGAAAGGGCGAAAGTTCGGGCTCGTAGGAAGCATCCTTGATCCCATACATCCTCGCACGCTGAGCTAACACGGATAGACTGTTAAATACACCATTTATCCTGAACTGTCCACTAAGATTGTTGTAAGTAAAGGGGTTGTAGAAGAATGGTTGACGTTCCGTGTATGTGTTAACGACATAGCGTCTGATAAGCTCTGGTTGGTTGGCGATGTTTGTGCCCACGAAACCACCCGAAAAGCGAATCTTTCCATTCTTGTAGATGTTTACAGTGACACCCTTCGACTCACCAAAGTCATTGGAAAGTATCATCTTAAACTGGGCCGTAAAAAACGCAATGCCGATGTTGCCCTTGGGTCCGGCTTCACGGGTATGCGAAAACCCTTCACGCATCGATCCGTACCACCCCTTTATTTCGGTTGTGTCCAGATAAAGACCCTCACCGATGGGTGTTTTAGGTGAAGGTGATTTCATGAGTATCTTTTTAAGATCGACAACGGCATCCTTCTGTCCGAAACCAGAATCGACTGTCGCGTTGAACATACCCGGGTTAAGTTTAGTCATCTCGAGGGGAATCAATAATTGTCGAATATTATTGTTGGTCAGACCACCGAATTCATTCTCCTCGAATTCCTTGAAAGCTCCCTCATACGTTTTGTTGTTGACCATATTCCTCTGTAAAACTTGGGGAACTTGTACACGTCGTGGAGGTGTTCGGAAACCCGCAGCACGTTCACGCTGCTTTCGAAGCATATTTTCTTCGAGTTCTCGGGCAAAATTGTCGTTGTCAGAATTCGAGTTCGGACTCTGAATCTCGACACCAGACTGACGGACAAATTCCTTTATCCTCTGGCTCATATTACTAGATGTCGATATTTTTTTTAGTATCCACTGGTTAGGATTTCTTCATTGTCGTCAATAACGTCGACACCATAGAAGACGGGTTGCTTTCTGTAGGATCGCCCCTTGTAGGTCACCGCTTCTTCACGCACCTCAATGCCATAGGAACTGAAGGGACCGGCGTATGCATCCGGGTTGAAGCGGGGTTTACTGAGGTTGAGTGTCTGAGTACAGTGGAGCGTATAGGCTGGAGTAAACACCGACTGGGGCACGAAGAGTTTCGGATCTCTATCGACGGCACTACTCTCGAGGAAGTTTGTCAGGGAGCTTGTCACCATCGCAACCTGTTTCTGGATCTTCTTGAAGTACGCAGGAACAACAGCCCATGCATCCCTGTCAGCATACCTTTGTCCGTATTCGACATAGGCACGGACACATTTCAGAAGAATGGCTGGAATCTCATTCGCCAGCTTATTGTTGAGGTGTGGATCGGCATCGTTATCCTTCACCTGCTTCGGGAAATCAAAAACCAATAGACGACGTAGAATGGATCCAGACGCATCTCTATAGTCAGGAAGTTCGTTGCCAGCCATGCACCCCGGTGTCGTCCACTTCATAGACTTGGCCTTTTCGTGCTTGATTGCGATACTAACATCTTCACCACTGATGATCGACTGAAGTTCAGCTTGGTTTAGGCTCATGTTCGTTTTACACTCGGGGGCGATGAACATGAAACCATCGTAGATTGCTGAAAGACCAAACTGTTTCTCGGAGTTGGAGCTCAGCGTCTTGACATCCTCGGCTTCGTAGAATTTCTGAAACACGTTCGTCAGTAGGGTTGATTTTCCCGTTCGGGCGACACCCTTACAGTACATCGCAATCTGCCAACCATCCAGGTCGTTCACATCGAAACAAAGTCGACCACCCATCACATACATCCATCGAGCAACATCCTTGTCAAACCCTTGGTAGTCCAGAATACTCTGAAAGTAGGGTGTCGGGATGTCCCACCAGTCATCCAAATGTTCATAGCTTTCAAACATCTGGTCGAAATACTTACAACTCACGACCGTGGCGTCAAGGCACTTATACTCTTTACTTTCGTAGCTGTAAAAGTTTGACCTAAACTTACCCAAACTTGGAACCCATTCTTTGCCGACGAAGATTCCATTCTTGAAGCTCCATACATGACGATTCTTGGTAATCTCGGGAAACTGCATATCGTAACACTTCGTTACGTGTTGAACGACGTCTCTGATCGTTGCACCACGAGATGTAAGATTCTCCCAGTTCAATCGGTTCGTCTCCTTTTGGGAAAACATGTACAGCTCCGCCTCGATCGTCCTATTGGGCTTCCATGCCCGAGTAGCATACCCTTCTGGGGTGACAATCTGTGTACAACAATACCCTTTGTAGCGACGGATGTTATTCGAGTACGTATGATTCAAAAATGCCAGAATAGACTGTTGATAGGGTGAGAGTGTATCCGTTTGGATCGTGTTACATCTGAACAAGATGGGATCGGAATCGGGATTCACGGGAATGCATGTCGGGTTATTGATTCGTTCATACATTCTCGCGTGACGAAAGACAATCTGAAAAGCATCATCTATCTGTTCGATGACGCGATTGATACGAACTGAAACCTTCAGACCATCATCGTTTGGTTCATATTCCGAAATTTCGAGGGCTGCCGCTCGGTGATACATGTGTCCCATCAGGGTAATCACACGCCGATGCGACGCCGAAATGTGATCCATGTCGATACGGAATGGTTTGCCCGTCGCTGGGTTAATCTCTTCGGGTCTGAAAAAACGCTTGTATCCCAGCTCGGTCGGAACAGATGTATTGTTTGTATTGTCCATCTCCCATTCCTTTTCCTGTTCCTCGAGAAGTTCCAAGAGTCGATCAGAATCTAAAGACTGAACTGAATTTTTAAGTATCTCCATATTCGATTGAAGTTGGTCTGCATCTTCGGATATGTAGTGGGTGTCTTTCATCCCTCGATTTACTAATACTCGCTTCTATTTTTTAAGCTAGCTTGCCAAGAATCTTTATCAGGATTTTATTTTGTGTCTGTACTTGCTGTACCAGGGATACCAGGGCACTGCATACAGTATCACCTTCGGGGGTTGTGAGAACGTCGACAAGATCGATGCCAACATCCTCTTCGTCCATGAACATCTCTTCATCTTCCTCCTCCCCTGGAAGAATCTCTCCTTCTTCGGGATTCTCAGAAATCTCGTCGGGGTAGGTGGTCATTTGTGGTATACATAGAAAAGACCAGTGTCTATTTTTCGCGACGTGCGGTATCAGGCCAAATTAAAATCTTACTATATAGTACAAAACTCTCATAATGGCCGGTGGTCTCATGCAACTCGTAGCTTATGGTGCCCAGGATGTATACCTGACTGGCAACCCCAAGGTAACCTTCTTCCAGGCTGTGTACAAGCGTCACACCAACTTCGCGATGGAGAACATCGAGCAGACGACGAACGGTAACCCCTCCAA
>Ga0209771_1002568_pt1 | contig 10876 bp, 20 predicted proteins | sample SaaInl59LU_5_DNA_FD_184639 | JGI IMG/M metagenome (GOLD analysis project Ga0209771, IMG submission 184639) | Marine microbial communities from expanding oxygen minimum zones in the Saanich Inlet - ESP_59LU_5_DNA (SPAdes) (version 2) | ecosystem: Environmental > Aquatic > Marine > Intertidal zone...
TTGTATATCTAAAAAATAGTTGTATATTTACCTTGTAAGATTGAGAGAGATATAAACCTTAATAGATATAAGTTATGATGAACATTAAAGAATATTACATGAACAAGTACCCACAAGATGAGTTGGGAATAGAACTAAATGAGAATGCAACTTTCGTAGGATTACTTAATTGCCTGTATGAAGGTAATGATGTTTACGAATACATTGGTGAGGGTGATAGTTTAATTAGAGAAAGATTATTTGAGAAACTTGCAATTGATACCAATAAACCATACAATTACATATGGGACCTTTGGTTAAGTTAAAAATAATTTAAAAAAGATTTGGATATATAAATTAATTTTCGTATCTTTACATAGTAAAAGAGATAAAGATGAAATTAAAAGTATTAACGTTAATCATCCTATGGTTTATCATGATTGGTTCCATAGTATTAGCATTAACATAACAAAACTGGTTGAGTGGTATTTAGCAATACGAACTCCACATACCGAAAACGAGGTGCACTTAATCGTTGAGGTGGTATAGATAATACTACGAGTATTATAACCATTCATATTTAAGAACCTGCCAGGCAAGTTCCATACAATATAGTATCACAGGTGATGAAATGATACTACGTACTATATTGTAAAATTTAAGTTGAAGTTAAGGGGTTTTCTTCAACTCATTTAAAATGAGACCACCTCTCTCTCCTATCCTAAAGTGTTCATCCGAACCACCCACTAAGAAGCTTGGTCTCTACTTAGTGGGTTTTTTATTTGTAAAAACTTTAACATTTCTTTAACAAAACTTTAACATTTAGGGTTTGGTAAAACAGAATTTATTTCGTATATTTACTATGTAATGAGATTGAGAGTTAAACCTTTAAAACCTAAAATTATGAACTACGAATTAGAATTAGACCTGAATTTACTTGATGAGAGATATGATGAAGGAATCATGGATTTGTTGATGTATGAGGATTTCAATGGTGTTATCATCGATAGTGGTAAGAGTGGAGATAAGAGAATATACAAGGCTCTTAAAGAGATAGAGAAAGAAAAGAAAGTTAAACTATAAAAACAAATAAGTTATGAACAAGGTAATATTAAAAAAACACTTTAGAGATAGATTGGCAGAAAGATTCGGCTATACCGTTTCAGATGTAATGAGTGTAGATAGAGAAAGTGTGTTTGTGTGGACAAAGAAGAACTTGGATAAATGTTCTAACATGATGATTAAACGAAAGTTAGTTGGCAGAGGTGATACCACTTTTATGGTTGAGAATACCAAATTAAACATTGTCATTTGTGGTAATAAATCTAATGGATATACATTTATCAATACCGTTATCCCAAGAATTAACTTACCGAAGTTTTAACAAAACTTTAACATTTACCTATTGTATAAACCAAATAATATTCGTATATTTACAAAGTAATAATAAACAAGATAACCCATGAAGAATTTAAATCAAGTATTAGAGAACTCAAAGAATTATTTAAACGAAGGAAACTTCAAAATGGCTTCAGTAGAAGTTGGTAAAGGTATTGATATATGTAAGATGTATCATAGAGAACTAAACGAGAGTATCAATCCTAATTGGGATATGAAGAAACAATGGGATTACAAACAAGAATACAAAATCTTCGGTAAGAGATTACAATACTGGTCTGAAAAGTTTTGGACATTATTAGAAGATAACAATCTTGATTTGGTATTGAGAGAAGAAATAAACTTAGAACCAATCATGACAGCAATAGTTCAAGGTAAGAACTCCAATGGTCAAATGGAAAAATCATCTTATATATTATAGTATGGAAGCAATTATTTGGAAAGATAAAACGGTATCGTATAAGGAAGATGGTAGTGAGGAAGTAATCACTACCACTCCTTTCATATCACGGAATGCAGCAATCCTTTTTGTTAAGGAAAAATTAGGTATTGATTATAAAGATTAAACACAATGGAAGAAATATTATATCCCCTACCAAGTGTAGGTTGCTTTATCAACGAAGAGTTGACTGTTTATAAATCCAAAGAAGGTAAACCTAACTTCGATGAGTATTCTCATGTAGGTCATCTTGCATCTGAATGGGTGAATAAAATTTCTAAAGATGATGATTCTTTGGTAACTGAATTAATATATTGGAAAGAAAGGTATGAGTAAAGTTATCTACATGGAAGATACCGTCCAACAAATAGCAAAAACCAATGAAGAACAGATGCAACATCTAACTAACTTGGGTGAGGTAGTTCAAAACGATGTGGGTAACTATTTGGTAATCGATGATGGTGTGATAAGTAAACCTATTAGAAAAACTTTAGATGGCCAGGTTCTATATGAATTAGAAGAAGGACACGAACTTCGTATCAAAACTAAGGTACCCTCTAAATGGATATTACAAGATACAGAAACTGGAGAAGTTTATCGAGGAACTTCAAGAACAGATATTTATACTCAATGGGAGTTGATTGGTAAACTTAACAATTAAACTTATATTATACTTATAGTATAATAATATATATATATATCAATCGACATCAAAACTTATGACAACTAAACAAAGTTCTACCAGTACATTAGTAGTAATTGATTTTAATGATGTAGTTGTTGTAACAACCCCATATTCTTTAGGTAATGTATTATTTGAATATATAAAATCAAATACCAAATTTGATTGGGGCGAGATACGAGTTGAGTTCTCTGATTTAAATTTTGAAAACATAAAAGTACTAACCAAAGAATATAATAATATATCAGAAGAGCCTGCTACTATACTTATTGAAAAATTACTTTTACTTGATAATTATAATACTAACAAGACTATTCTATTAGTAATAGAATCGATTGATGATATTATTGTTAAAAAACTTTTTTATGAAAAGTTATTAAAAGATACTCTCGCTATACCATCTCCAAATAATTTAAATATAAATACAATTGAACATAATAATAGGATACTGACTGAATTTGAGATATATCTAAAAGAATATTATCCCAACATATCAGGTCAATATCTACATGATGTTATTTCTTATTTTAAAATGATAGTATCATGGACTCCGAATAATGGATATTCCATACTTTCTAATTTTGATAATAAGACATCACAATTAATACATAAATATATAAATTACAAATCAACTAAATGGATAGATCTGGTGTATGGAGAAACTTCATATACCAAATTCATATACCCACTATATTCATTATATAGTAAACTTAAATCAAGTGGAAATAATATTAAATTACTTACACTTGCAGATTTTTTAAGCTCACCGGATCATCTAAATATTACTAAGGATGATTTTATATCATTAAATAATATTTTAAATGAATATAATGTAGATATGAGATTACAAAAATATATTAGTAAATCTCTCAATGTTGTATATAAGACAAATGATTATCAACGTGATTTAAAATTATATAAACAGATTGTAGATGATGACAGCGTATCTGTAAATGTGAAACCCTGGTGCCCAATCTTTATAATTCCTACCAATGGTAATTTAGTAATTACCACAACTAAGATAGCCTCAAGTTTTTTAATAAAAAATTATAGGAACTCTAATGATGATAATCACCAACCCCTAGCAGATTTTGATAGATCATTATTTTCATTTAATTTAGGACATACTTCGAAATTAACCACTACCTCAGAAGATTTAGGACAGCATAATATATTACAAAAATATAATGATATTATATCAAATTCTGATGATGGGGTTATATACATATTATATAGAACTCCATTTGATAGATATATACAGTCTCTCTATCAAGATTTATCAGAATATATCAGAGAGATACATTCTACCAATGGAAATGACGGTGTATTGAATCTATATAGTACTTTCATTGAAAACTCACCAAATGATGAAATTTTAATGAAAAATCTAAAACAACTTTTTAAAGAAATAGATAATACCTATATCCCGATCCCAAGTAACTTAGCTAAAGATTTTCCACACATCGATAAAATAGATGATATAATAAAAAATATCATAGATGGTCTGATTAAATATTTTTTTACTCAAGGTTTTCTTGAAAGAGATTCAGAAAACGATATACCTATATCAAATATATATAGTAACACATCTAGATTTAATGTTTTAACACCACACTATACTCCCTATTTAACGAATGTATTAGATTTATATAACAATTCACGTAATAAATTAAAAATTAAATTTGTTGATGTAGATAGTGAAAATATTATTAATACTATTTTAGATAAAGATACTTCAAATATAAGCGAAGATGAAGCTAATATCACACCCGTTGATTTTAAAAAGATGTGGAAAGTGGGGTTGGTTAAATATCTAACGGATAATTCTGAAATTAATCAAAGCATAAATCAAGCACTTAATTCAGATTTAATAGCATATAATTCAATTAAAAATTTAAAAAACAATAATCAGATACAAAATCAAGAATTTAAAACGAGTTATATAAGTAATGAAGTAAGTATTCAACTTACAGATATTAATAATAATATAGTTATTACTACTCAAAAAATAGCATCATCTTGGTTGATACACAATTATGCTAAACTTAACACAGATATATCGGAAATATCTGATGAGTTTGCTAGTATATTGAATAATAAATATCGTGGAATTTTTCAAAGCAGGTTAAATATTATTAATGGTGCGATTGAATTTTCACCACCACCAATTGAAAGCTTTAATGAAAAGGAAAGAGAAGAATTAACTATAATACAAAATAGAAAATCTACGTTACTAACAAACATATTACAAGGTAATCATACAGGTAATATCTATATATTATATAGAAATCCAGAATACAGATATATTACCGCTGTAAAGGAAGATATTAATACATATCTACATAATATTAACAACACCAATCCCAGAGCAATAATAAAATTTTACTTAAGCTTTATTAAAGACCTACCACCAGAGAGTTATGTTATATACGAAAAACTCATATATGATATGGAAAATTACCATGGTAATAATTACTTGGGGGGGATTTTTAATTTAACTACATATGTACACCATATAAATCCCGTCACTTACCCTCATGTAGAATCCTTTTACTCCATTATACTCAATGGAATTTTACACTGGTTTTTTAATGGAAGAGGACCAAGTAGCAAATCTACCGAAGATCCATTCGGGGAGGTGGTACCCGTAGAAAATACCGATGACCATACTCCAATTACATTTAGAAATTACATAACACAGCATTATACACCATACTTATCTCAAATGTTAAATTATTATAATAGTATGGGTCAACCAAGTTATATTCATTTTTTAGATATCGATACCGAAGATATAAATGATATTATATTGAATAAATCGGATAAGGATAATAAACCAAATAAAACTCCGGATTCTTTAAAAGATAAGTGGAAACTAACATTTGATAAGCATTTAAAATCTAATAATCATGCACGTGAATTAATATCCAACCACTTAATGCCTGATGTAATAGCATACAATAATATTAAAAATATTAAAAAATAGTTGTATATGATAAATATTATTCGTATCTTTACATGTAATACATATAAAACACAATGATAACAACCTTACTAACAATAATATTTCCTTTATATGTTTTATACATTATAAAAGAAAACAACAACAGAATATTACATTCTATCTCAGATAGTTGGTATGTTCTCCAAACCAATAAACCAATTCTTAGACACCTCTTTACTGTATGGTGTTACATAGTTGGATTATTATTACTATCGTACTACACATACTCATTTGCTTTCTTCATAGGTGGTATGGGAATGATGTGGGTTGGTACCTATACTGAGTTCTACCGAAGGTCTACCGAACATGAATGGATACACTTTAGTGGAGCAGTTATCGCTATCCTATCATCCTTAATTGGATTAGTACATAATCAGATATACCTTCCCTCAATTATAATGGTACTTGGAACTCCATTAACTTATTTAGTATTCAAAGAAAAAGGAACACATATCTTTTGGATTGAGATAGTAGCATTCGTATCTATAATACTTGGTTTATGGAATTTATAGAAATCATTGGTTGGATAGCAACCACATTGATTCTGATTTCTTTTATGTTTGAAGGAATGAAGTTGAGAGTTATCAATACTATCGGAGCAGTAGTATGGTTATACTATGGATATGAAATGGGTAGTAGTTCGATAATGTTTCTGAATGGAACTCTGATTGGAATTCAAAGTATTAAGATTTACCAAATTAGAAAACGACAACTACCTTAGTGTCTTAGTATTTAAGTGAAGGGTTATAAACTTTTATTTTCAACTAATTTCTTTTTAAGTTGTCAGGAGTGCTTATAACTATGCAGATTTTAAAAAAATATTTTAAAAAGTTATTAACAATATGAGATATTCTGGTTTGGATTTTTTGGATAAACAATGTGATTTAAAAATATTTGAATATACTAACTCATATATACTGACTACTTTTAAAATTGGTACACGAGTCTTTTCCGAAACCACTCACCTAATTCACGACTATAACTTATTATTAGATGATGTAGATTTACTTTTTAGTAAACTAAATAAAAATAAAAAGATTTATATCGTTATCAAAAATCCATTAGATAGATTTTTAAGTGCATCTACTCAACTTACATTTGAAGGTGCAACCAAATACACTGCAGCTTACTCTTTGGCTAAGTGGGGAGATGAATCTTATTTTTTTACAAACTTTTGGTCTGATTTTGTAAACGGAGGAATTTCTAATCCTAAACAAATATACTCAGATGAATTTAGTATTACCGAGTTTAAACCTGTTAGTGAAAATAGAGAAGTTTGGAAAATGTGGTTAGATGTGATTCACTTTAATTTAAAATTAGGAGATAGTCATCTAAGTCAGTATCATGAATATTGTTATCAAAACTGTTATAAGGTAATTAATCATTCATATGATGTTAGTATTATTGAAGATTTTCAATTAAAGAATGTTGAATTATTTAGAAAGATAACCGATTTGGATTTACCAGTAAAAACACATCAGAATAAAAAATGGACAGAATTTTTAAATCAAAATTTAATACACGATGTAGATGACGTACTTCCACGAGTTAGTATTAATCCATTTCTAATCACCGAACGTAGTGTTGAGATAGAAAATTACATAACAAATGAATTTAGGTACTATAATAAATTAAAAGAACTGATATAATGGAAGATGATGGATTCAGAGAATTTCCAATAAACGATGGTGGTGATTATATGAAACACCTACGTGATATGGAAAAGGAAATGATGAAGATAGATTTATCTCGAGGTGGTGCAATGCCATTAGATTTACAAGAGTATATAGAAATCTTTGGTGACCCCTCTGATTTAGATTTACACGATATCACTCAAGCGTATATAAAACTTTATATGAAACAGGGAGAAGATTGTTATATTCCTTTCGTAGTAGATGCGTATGGAAAGGGTTGGGTAGAATACTTATTAAAGTACAATGAACGTGTTGAAGAATATGAGTTATGTGCAATCATCAAAGAACATTTAGACATTTACGAAGAGGAATTGAATATATCAAATTAATATAAACTCATGAAAACATTATTAACCATAGGAGATTCCCATACATTTGGGGCTGAAATTTTAGGAGAAGGGAATTATTCCGAAAAAAATAAAAACCATGCATGGCCTAAACATCTTGGGGATATTCTTTCTCACAACGTAATAAATTTAGGACAAAGTGGTGCAAGTTTAAAAAGAACCGAACGTCTATTGGTAGATTATCTTGCATTAAATGTAAAACCAGATATAGTCGTTATTGGATGGACTTGTTTAGGCAGATGGGAAATTTGTACAGGAACGGATGAAAATGGTGAGTATGATTATGTACAATATAACTCTTGGTTTGATATCGGACATGCCGAGAGTGAGGATAATATTAGTAGATATAATGCGTTATTACCAATAATAACAGCTGATGATTTATTAGCTGAAAAATATAGGATAGTTATACGTTGTCAAAATTTATTAGAAAATCTAAAAATTCCGTATATTATGTTCGATGTAATGGAGTCTACTAAAAATCAAGCTCCTATTTCAGGAAGTGGAGATGATAAAGTTGATAAACTGTGGAGTGGTAATAACCCATTGGATATTGCTCTTGAAAACATGATAAATAGAAAAACATATATAGATACTATATACTGGGAATACTTGCAGTATAGAATGGGAGTTAAAATAAATGGTGGTCATTATAACGAGACCGCTCATAAAATATGGGCTGAGTATTTATCTAAATATTTTATATAAACATAATGGATATAATTTATAGTTACAAACGAATACTTTATAATAAAAAAGAACTTACTCCTGGATTTTGGAATATGGCTAGGTTATCGGTAACTTACGCTAATCAATTTTATAATACAAAGTTATATTGTGATTCAGATACACGATTACTATTTGAACAAAAAAATATTCCTATAAAAGAATTTATTGAATTAGATTCTATAAAAGATTATAAGGGAGTTATATATCCGATGCCAAAGATATATGGTATTATAAAACATTGTGAAGATAATCCAAATAAACCATTCTTTCATATTGATTTGGATACTATAATAATAAATAAACTTACCGAACCCAAAGAAGTAATTGCATTTTCACATCCAGAGATAAATCTAAAGAAACGAGTAACCCCTACTGTTATTGAATTCTTAAATCGATCATATATCAATCCATATGAAATGCTGGAGTTATCAAAGCAAATTGGTGAGTATGATTTTTCTTTTGTACCAAACTATAATGTAATTTATATTAAAAACGGTATCATAGGTAAGAGATATTTTGAAGAACTTAAATCAATTATAGAAACCAACGAAGTATTAATTAGTCGTAAACTTGGTGATGTATTAGAAGCCGGAGTATCTCAGTTATTGGAGCAATACACTTTTTATCATCTACTAAAACGAGATGGAATTAAGACTGGTATCTATTCTAAGTTTGGTACATTTGATTTTCTTGATGGGTATGTCAGGTTAGGTAATGATATTATTGATGTAAATGAAGTTGATTTAACTAAACTAAATAAATATGACTATTTACATCTAAGTTCATATGATGTCTTTCAAGAAACTACTAATATAGTTGTTAAGATGTTAATGGAAAATATTGGTATAGAATCTCAATTCATATCCACCAAGAAATCGGTAATATAATTTTAGTATGAGTATTTTAAAAAATTCTAATAGTGATATACTATTGAATTCTGATATAAGCATAGATGGTTATTTACATAATCCATTATCTAAAGATGTATCGATAAATAAAAATCTACCCAATTGGTACCCATCTGATACTCCACATCTATTTAATTCAAATTTTAAAAAATACCCAAACAACCCATCTCTTATAGAGTATAACTCAAATCCAATTAAATATGAATTAAACCAATATGGGTTTAGAACAGATAGTTCGTTTAATTCCAATACACCAGGTAATGTATTTTTAGGATGCTCGCATACGTTTGGAATTGGTCATCATTTGGAAAATACATGGTCCTATAATTTAAACAAAAAAATAGGAGGTGAATTTTATAACTTATCAGTTCCTGGTCATGGTGTTAATACATCGTTTAGATTGTTACTAAATTGGTATGATAAGTTAAATATAAACAACGTGTTTCACTACTTACCATTTTATGCTAGATATGAGTATTATATGGATGATAGATTTGAAACACTAATGTTATCTAACTTGAATCATAAACAAGAAACGTATCTGGGTAGAATGAAATATCCTTTAGTAAGTAAACAACAAATTGCTATGAATACCGTTGCATATTCTATGGCTATAGAATCTATATGTAAAAGTATTAATGTTAATTACTATGTGTTATCTGAAAATGATTTAAATAATGAGATTTTAAAAGATGTTAATCATAGTGTTAAAAATAATATTAGTTTAAAGTCTAGAGATTTAATACACTATTCTGTATATCGTATGAAAAAACTTGAAAACCTTTTTTTAACAAAACTTTAACATTTTAAGTTTGGTATAACCAAATAATATTCGTATATTTACTATGTAAGATTGAGAGAGTTAAACCTTAATAGTAAAGATATGAAAAGTAAATTCGAAATTTGGTTAGAGAAAGTTAACGAACAAAGAAAACAATATTGGGATGCAAGATTCAGTTACAAAGAATACACTCCCCTTACTGTTTCTAAAGGTAAGAAGTATATCAAACTAATGGATGATAGTACTGTATGGGGATTCGTTTCTATGTGGGAAGGAATCAGTAAAGGTTCTTATGTTAAGAAAGGTGATTTACTAAAACCAGCAAGTTGGAATACTCCTGCTAAACATAGTAGAGGAAACATCTTCGAAGGAACTGATACTTGGGAATTTAACGGACCTAAATACTTAAAATAAAAAGTTATGAAAAACAGAATATTCACTCAAGATGAAATCCAAGATTTATTGGAAGATGTACAAAATCTTATCGATGATTTAAGTTTTGATTACGATAGATTATCACAATCTGGTAAACAAACTTATGATGAACTTTGTAATAAATTAAACATAGAGTAATGGATTACGAAGATATTGATGAGTTGGAAGCTGATGTATATTCCAAAAATTATAAAACACCTCAACAAGTACAATCATATTTATTCAACGAAGTGTATAAACGAAACCATACTTTATACCTCAATTCTATTGAGTGGGATACAAGTTGGTTGAAACATGATACACCCCAAGAAGCTGAAGAAAAACGAAGAATAATAAACGAAAGAAAACAACAAATAGAAATGGAGAATTCTCCATTCGCTAAATGGTTTTAATATGACGATAAAAGATTACAAAACATTCCTAAACTCTTTACCAGAAGAATTTGATAATTTCGAAATCACTCACAGAGAGTACACCGAT
>Ga0209771_1002580_pt1 | contig 10847 bp, 9 predicted proteins | sample SaaInl59LU_5_DNA_FD_184639 | JGI IMG/M metagenome (GOLD analysis project Ga0209771, IMG submission 184639) | Marine microbial communities from expanding oxygen minimum zones in the Saanich Inlet - ESP_59LU_5_DNA (SPAdes) (version 2) | ecosystem: Environmental > Aquatic > Marine > Intertidal zone ...
TAAAAACAAATGATACAGACTTTCAATGGCTCATTGACCATAGAAATAAAGACGAGCAGGCTAAATTTGGCTTTGATATTGGTGGAACATATTCGTATCAGTTTGACAAAGGGTTCACAATTTTGATGGGTATTCAGTATACTAGGTTTGGTAACAGAAGAAGCAATATTTTATTTCAAGGTCCAGAGATCTATGGAATAGGATCTTTTCAAAACAGCTATGGATACATAGGAGTGCCCCTTACAATGGGTTATACTTATGATTTTAATGACAAATGGGGGCTTACGGCTGCTGTTGGAGCTATACTAAGTGTTTTATTAGATGATCGAGGCTCATATATCATTCAGTGGTCGGATGGCACTGCTATGTCAGATGCAGTTGTGAATTTAGATAATCCTAATGATTTTTATCGATTCCACCCCATATTTAGATCGAGTATCGGCTTAAAATATCAGCTTTGGGATGCTTTTTATGTTAAATTCGAGCCCACCTTTCAATATTCTTTAAGGCCAATAAAGGACGCACCAGTTCATGAAAGGTTATACAGTATTGGCTTGAATACGGGGGTTCATTATATTCTCCGTTCTAGAAAAAATAATCCTTTACCATAAATCAAAAGCCAGACTTGTTTGTTGTAATGATATATGCAAGCACAAGCAACGGAACATCAATTCCATTTCCCTACGGATTGGAAGTCTATTTACGACCGCATTCAGGCCATTGATCCAATTAAATATGCATCAACGCGCAATTTTGAGAATGGCGCCTTAACTTTATTGGGCCCGTATATTTCTCGTGGTGTGATTTCTACAAAGTTTGTTTTCGAACATGTCAATTCTTTGGATTTGGAATGGAAGGCAACTGAAAAACTTGTTCAAGAATTGGCTTGGAGGGATTATTGGCAGCAGATATGGGTGGTAAAACATAACCAGATAGAATCAGACTTCAATTTTGAGCAAAAAGATATTTTGCATACAGGGGTTCCCACTTCTATTGTTGAGGCAAATACCGGGATTGAAGCCATTGATGAAGCCATTGAAATTTTTTATAAAACTGGCTATTTGCACAACCACATGCGAATGTATATTGCAGCAGTATGCTGTAATATTGGAAAGTATCACTGGAGTGCACCAGCCAATTGGATGTACGCAAACCTACTTGATGGTGATTTGGCAAGCAATCATCTGAGCTGGCAATGGGTCGCTGGTACATTTTCCAATCGAAAATATGTAGCCAATCAAGAGAACATCAATAAATACTTCAACAGTGCTCAGCGCAATACTTTTTTGGATGTTCCTTATGAGGCATTTAACAATCTAGAAGTCCCTGTTGAGTTACTGCAAAGTCACAATAGTATAACCGAGATCAACTACCCTGAGTCCATTTCGCCTTTAGACCTAGAAGAGAAGAAAACGTTGGTTTATAATTATTATAATCTTGACCCATTATGGCATGAAGGAGAGGACGTACAGCGTGTATTATTAATTGAGCCAGTTGTTTTTGAGCGTTATCCAATAAGCCAAAAGTGTATGAACTTTGCAGTAGGTCTTTCTTCGAATATCAAGGGCATTAAGACTTTTGTCGGATCCTTTACCTCACTAAAAACACAGCTAAAGGATTCAGAAATTATCTTCAAAGAGCACCCATTAAATGCCCACTATCAAGGTGTTCAAGAGGATCGAGATTGGATGACTTCCGTTGAAGGCTATTTTCCGGGATTCTTTAAGTTTTGGAATAAAGCAAAAAAGGAGCTGGACAAGTGAAGGAAGCATTGAATATTGTTTGGCTAAAGAGGGACCTGCGCTTGCAAGACCACCTTCCCTTTTTTGAGGCTGAAAATAATTCAACGTATAATTACCTGCCTATTTATATTATGGAGCCATCGGCAATGGCTTATCCAGATTGTTCTTTACGACATTTACAGTTTGTATATCATTCTATTTTGGAGATGAATAGGGTTTTGAAGGCCTTTAACAGAAAGGTTCATCTTCTAAATGGAGAGGCGATAGAGGTTTTTAATTTCTTAATAGAAAAATACGACATCCAAAATGTATATTCCTATCAGGAGAGTGGTGTAAAAGTGACTTGGGATCGCGACAAAAATGTTTCTTCCTTATTTAAAAGCAAAGGCATAAAATGGACAGAATTTCAACGTGATGGAATCATTCGAGGTATTAAAAATAGAGTCAATTGGGATAAAAATTGGTTTGCTGCTGTGAACTCTACGCTGATATTGAATATATACTCGCAGAATGAAGCGCTTGAAAAAAGCTTTCCTTTTGAGTTGCCAGAAACCCTTCTTAAGTCACTGCAAAATTATCCTGAAGCGTTTCAGAGGGCTGGTGAAAGTTATGCCATGCGTTATATAAGATCATTTTGTGAAGGACGTGGTTCGAACTACAGCCGTCATATTTCAAAACCTAAAGAGAGTCGAAAATCTTGTGGAAGAGTATCGCCTTACTTGGCTTGGGGGAATTTATCGGTGCGTCAAGCCGTTCAATTTGTTCGGAACCACCCAAACTATGATGCGAATCAGCGCAGCTTTAACAATCAACTTACGCGACTAAAATGGCGCTGTCATTTTATTCAAAAATTTGAAGTAGAGTGCACCTATGAAACGCATTGTGTAAACCGAGGATATGAAACTTTGGAATATGAAAGCAACTCTGAATTCCTTGAAGCTTGGAAAAAAGGACAAACCGGTTTTCCATTGGTCGATGCTTGCATGCGGTGTTTGATTGCAACGGGTTGGATCAATTTTAGAATGCGGGCCATGCTGGTCTCCGTATTGTGTTTTCACTTAGATTGCAATTGGAAAAAAGGGGTGTATTATGTTGCGCAACAATTCTTGGACTACGAACCAGGGATTCATTTTCCACAATTTCAGATGCAGGCAGGAACGACTGGAATAAATACCATTCGGATGTACAACCCCATCAAGCAATCTCAAGAGCACGATCCAAATGGTGTGTTTATCCGAGAATGGGTCCCCGAATTAAAAAACATCCCAGTTGAATTTATTCACGAACCTTGGAAAATGACCGTTATGGAGAAAGAGTTTCATGACATAGATAATGATTATCCCGAGCCAATTGTAGATTTAGCAGCAGTTGCCAAAATTGCAAGAGCAAAAATTTGGGGACACCGAAAGCATAAAGAAGTCAGAATAGACAGCAAAAGAATTGTTGCATTACACACTAGAAACAATGGAAAAAAGAAAAGCCGTTAACCTTATTTTCCCGCACCAGCTATTTGAGAAAAATGTGTTGCTTGAAAATACTTGTGAAACGTATATTATTGAAGAGTATTTGTTTTTTAAGCACTACAAGTTTCACAAACAAAAGATTGCATTTCACAGGGCTTCAATGAAAGCCTACGCTGATTTCCTGAAATCAAAAAACGCATCAGTAAATTATATTGAAGCAACGGCTACGAAGAGCGATATTCGGATTCTTTTAGAGGAATTATTAGCGTCTGGTATTACCCAGATAAACTTCTATGATCCAGTTGACAATTGGCTATTAAAAAGGATAAAATCATTTTCAGGCCGTATACATTTTAACATACTTGAGACGCCTTATTTCATAAATTCAAATGAGGATTTGAGCACCTTCTTTAGAGCGGATAAAAAGTCTTTTTTTCAAACCACGTTTTACAAGCAACAACGTGTAAAGCATAATGTTTTAATGGATAATGAAGGCAGCCCAAGAGGAGGGAAGTGGACCTACGATGTTGACAATAGAAAAAAATACCCAAAAGGCCAGCAGCCTCCCGAAATTCAATTTCCCAAATCAAGTCTTTATTGGGAAGAGGCAATGCAATATGTTGGAACCCATTTTAAGGATTATCCGGGCGCCCTTGAGGCCAAACGTATTTATCCAATCACCTTTGAGGAAACAAACGAATGGTTGGCACGTTTTTTAAAGGAGCGTTTTGAAGAGTTTGGGATTTATGAAGACGCTATAGTCAAAGAGGAAATATTCTTAAACCATAGCTTGCTTTCGCCACTAATGAATGCAGGTTTGATTTCCCCACGAGAGGTGATCAATCAAAGTTTGCTCTTTGCGAAGAAGAATGATATACCACTAAATTCTTTGGAGGGGTTCATCCGTCAAATTATGGGATGGAGAGAATTTATTCGTGGAATGTATTTGTGTAAAGGAAGCTTCTCAAGAACTCAGAATTTTTGGGGTTTTGAGCGAAAAATACCACAGAGCTTCTATGACGGTACCACCGGAATTGATCCTGTAGACGATACGATTAAAAAAGTCCTAGCCACTGGCTATTGTCACCATATCGAGCGGCTTATGGTACTTGGAAATTTCATGTTGCTGTGTGAATTTCATCCCGATGAGGTATATCGTTGGTTCATGGAATTGTTCATAGATGCTTATGACTGGGTCATGGTACCTAATGTTTATGGGATGAGTCAGTTTGCTGACGGGGGAACTTTTGCGACCAAACCCTACATTGGTGGTTCTAACTACATCAAGAAAATGAGTAACTACGGTCAAGGACCCTGGTCTGCTATTTGGGATGGTTTGTTTTGGCGTTTTATATCTGTCAACCAAGATTTTTTTCTTAAAAATCCTAGAATGTCAATGATGGTTCATTCTTTTAACCGAATGTCTGATGAGAAGAGAACGCTACACCTAGAAAATGCAGCAGCGTTTTTAGCTCAGCTAGATAGGAAGTAAGGATTTTGAAACATTCTTTTGACTTTCGAACCAACATAGGGATTTTCGATGTAAACGAGAATAATTTGTTGATTTTAGTTTTGTTGCTCTTAATAGCGATAATCTCAATACTTTGAGGACCTAAAGAAGGATGCACGGCACTAAAAAATAGAGATGTTACTTTGAAAAATGGAGTTCAATCTGTGTTCCAACATAGGAGCTTACTTCTTCGTTATCCACCTCTTCAAGAACTTCTCCTAAGAAAGCTTTTACAAGTAATTCTTTTGCAGATTTTTCAGTAAGCCCTCGCGATCGTAAATAGAAGACAGCTTCTTCATCCAATTGCCCCGTAGTTGAGCCATGAGAACACTTTACATCGTCCGCATAGATTTCTAGTTCAGGCTTTGAGTTTACCGTACCAGTCTCACTTAATAAAATATTTGCATTTGACTGAAAGGCATTGATTTTCTGTGCGTCTTTGCGAACAAATACTTTTCCATTGAATACGTTCGTTGCGCGTTCGTCAATCACACCTTTGTATAGTTCTTTTGAGTAACAATTTGCAACTTTATGATCCACAGTCGTGTGATTGTCACAATGTGACTTACCTTTTAAAGTATAGGCTCCATTCATAAATGTTTCGCAATTGCTACCATTCACATTGATCAATAAATCATTTCGAGTCAACCTACCTGACAAAGGAAAGGTATTCATTGTAAAAGAGCTATTTGCTGCTTGATTGACATATTCTCGTTGTAAATCGAACGTATCGTTACCATTCTTTTGAATTTTATGGATACTTAGGTTTGCATTTTCTCCAACATCAATATAGGTGGATGCATTGATGAAACTTGCGTTATTTTCAGCGCCTTGAAAGTTCAAAATAACTGTTCCTTTCGCCCCTTTTTTGCAGTTGATAAAAAGCCTTGGGAAAATTGCGGTATTATGATTGTTATCGAACACCAATTCTATTGACTTATTCTCTGAATCATCAAAAGTAAGTTCAACTGCGCATGAACAATAGAGCAAGTTGAGGGCATCAAACGGGCTCTCTGTATAACGCTCTGGTAAACTATCCCATGAAGTTTTAATACCAGGGGTATCTGTCTGCCCTTCAGCGATATGACCGTTTATGATGTGAACCTTACGGCCATTATTTGATATGGTATTTGCCGGTTTATTGTTTGATTTTGAGGCTGAAGCATTGAGTAGAAGTTTATTCAGGCCATTAACATTTGTATATTTCCATGCTTCATTTTTTCTGGTAGGGAAATCTGAAATCTCAAGTAGCGACTGGGCTCTTTGTTTTGCTACCTCTGTTAACGGAAGCGCTGTTTCGTTCAGTTGCGTTCTAAGGCGATCAAATTTTGTTTGTGTAAGCAAGTCTTCCATTATTTATCCTACTTGTGTTTCCTCCTTGATCCAATCGTATCCTTTTTCCTCAAGCTCGAGCGCAAGTTCTTTATTTCCTGTTTTCACAATTTTCCCGTCATGAAGGACATGAACAAAGTCTGGAACGATGTAGTCAAGCAGTCTTTGATAATGTGTAATAACGATTGAAGCATTGTCAGCAGATTTCAAGGTGTTTACACCTTTAGCCACGATGCGAAGTGCATCGATATCTAATCCTGAATCAGTTTCATCAAGAACCGCTAATTTTGGATTCAGCATCGCCATCTGAAATATCTCATTTCTCTTTTTTTCTCCGCCAGAAAACCCCTCGTTTACAGATCTTGATGCAAGTTTACTATCTAATTCAACGATTTTAGATTTCTCTCGAACCATGGCCATGAATTCTTTCGCTGAAATTGAATCTTCACCTTTGGCTTCTCTAATTTCGTTTATAGCTGTTCGAAGAAAGTTGACATTCGAAACTCCAGGAATCTCAACAGGATACTGAAAGGCTAAAAACAGCCCTAAATGTGCTCTTTCTTCTGTTGATAATTCAAGAAGATCTGCACCCTCAAAAGTAACCTCTCCTGAGGTGATTTCATATTCTTCTCGACCAGCTAGTATACTTGCGAGTGTGCTTTTACCTGCACCATTTGGTCCCATTATGGCATGTACTTCGCCGGCCTTGACGGTCAGCGTAAGGCCTTTTAAAATCTCTTTGCCCTCTATGTTAGCGTGTAAGTTTTTTATTTCAATCATATCTTTTTTTTAGCCTACAGAGCCTTCTAGGCTTATGGCGAGTAATTTTTGAGCTTCTACTGCGAATTCCATTGGAAGCTGGTTTAGCACCTCTTTACAATAGCCATTTACTATGAGGCTGATTGCTTTTTCTTCTGATATCCCTCTCTGTTTGCAATAAAATAGTTGGTCTTCTCCTATTTTCGATGTTGTTGCCTCGTGCTCAATTTGTGCTGTCGGGTTTTTACATTCGATGTATGGGAAGGTATGAGCGCCACAATGATCGGTCATCAAAAGCGAGTCACATTGTGAAAAGTTTCTTGATTTATGTGCATTTTTATGAATCTGAACTAATCCTCTGTAGGAGTTTTGAGAATCACCTGCAGAAATACCCTTAGAAATGATAGTGCTTTTTGTGTTTTTCCCAAGGTGAATCATTTTTGTCCCCGTATCTGCTTGTTGGTAATTGTTGGTCACCGCAACAGAGTAAAATTCACCTACAGCGTGGTCTCCCTTCAAAATACACGAAGGATATTTCCATGTTACTGCCGAACCTGTTTCAACTTGTGTCCATGAAATTTTAGCATTCGTTTCGCATAGTCCGCGTTTCGTAACAAAATTGAATACACCACCAATACCATTTTTATCTCCAGGGTACCAATTTTGAACGGTTGAGTATTTTATTTCAGCATCTTTCAACGCTTTTAGTTCTACAACTGCCGCATGGAGTTGATTCTCATCTCTTTGAGGCGCTGTGCAACCTTCCAAATAAGAAACATAAGCACCTTCATCGGCAATAACTAGGGTTCTTTCAAATTGACCTGTTCCCCCTGCGTTGATTCTAAAATAGGTAGAGAGTTCCATTGGACATCGCACACCTTTTGGAATATAGCAGAAAGAACCATCTGTAAATACGGCTGCATTCAGTGCTGCATAAAAATTATCAGTGTGCGGTATGATTGTTCCCATGTGCTCACGCACGAGTTCAGGATATTCTTGAACGGCCTCTGAAAATGAACAAAAAATTATGCCCAATTCTTTAAGCTTAGATTTAAACGAAGTAGCCACTGAAACTGAATCCATTACGAAGTCGACAGCAACACCTGTGAGTCGTTTTTGTTCCTCCATAGAAATCCCGAGTTTCCCCATGGTCTCTTTCATCTCAGGATCCACATCGTCCCATGATTCATACTTTTTAGTTTGTTTGGGAGCTGCGTAATAGGTTATATTCTGGAAATCCGGTTTTTTATAGCGGACATGTGCCCATTCAGGCTCGGTCATTGTAAGCCATGTGCGGTAGGCATTTAATCGATAGTCCAACAACCATTTTGGTTCTTCTTTTTTTGAGGAAATTAAACGAATGATATCTTCATTCAGTCCAACTGGAATTTTTTCAGTTTCGACATCTGTGACAAAACCAAATTTATAGTCCTGATTTTCAAGGTCTTTGGCTAATTCATTTTCCGTATACTGTCCCATAATTGCTTAAATATTATATTAAACTGAAAATGACTCTCCGCACCCACAGGTTCTATCGGCATTCGGATTTTTAAAAACAAATCCCTTTCCATTTAAGCCTCCTGAAAAATCAAGTGTAGTACCTAACAAATACAGATAACTCTTTGTATCTACTACGACTTCGATGCCATTATCTTCAAAACTTGAGTCTCCTTCTTTACGCTCGTTATCAAATGTTAATTGATACATCAAACCCGAGCATCCGCCACCTTCAACTCCAACACGAATAAAAAAACCCTTTTTACCATCATCTTCCATGAGGCGAATTGCTTGTTTTTTTGCCGACGCTGTAACAGTAATCATACTTAGCCTTTATTTAGATTTATTTTAAATAACCTTAATTCTAAGTGCAAAAATACGACATTTTCGTGATTGCAACAAAATTGATTCGAAACCTAATCATTAAACATTTCAATAACCAACTTGTTTTGTTTTCATGGAAAAGAAAACATTAGTAATAGGAGGGACCAAAGGCATAGGATTGTCCATTGTCCAACATTTGAGTAAACATGAATGTCACACCATTTCAAGAGGGGAGTCTCCCCTTTCTAACCACTACGCTTTAGATGTGTTGACTGATGAACTTCCTGAAATTGAAGGTTTGACAGGTTTGGTTTACTGTCCTGGATCTATTACCCTGAAGCCATTTCACAGACTATCACCCGATGATTTTTTAGCAGATTATCAAAAAAATGTACTCGGTGCTGTTCGTGTCTTACAATTTTACTTCAGAACGCTTAAGAAAAACCAAGGATCGGTTGTACTATTTGGAACTGTTGCTAGCCAACAAGGAATGCCTTTTCATGCCTCTATTGCTGCAGCAAAAGGTGGCCTCGAGTCTCTTTCTCGCAGTTTAGCAGCGGAATGGGCGCCACACATTCGAGTAAATACTGTAAATCCGTCACTTACCGATACCTCACTTGCTGAAATGCTACTCAGTACAGATCAAAAAAGAGAAAATGCTGCAAATCGTCATCCACTCAAGAAAATTGGAAGCCCTGCGGATATCGCTCAGGCCGCAGTATTTTGTCTTGAAAACGAATGGGTCACGGGTCAGACTATAGGTGTAGATGGCGGAATGTCTACTGTTCGAGTTTGATTATATTTGGCCAAAATATTATAAATGAATGCATTTGAAGCGCTGTTTTGGTCTTTGGGAGCCTCATGGCAGTTCTCGGTCTTTTATCCCTTCATAGTTCTGATTTTTTCTGGTTTTATTGCTGTGTATTTTTTAAGTAGTAAAATTTCAAGTACTGGTTTAAGATTATCTTTAACATTCCTTTTGGGTTTACTTCCTGCTGTAATTTACTTTGTATTCTACCCCATATACGAATCAGATGTGGGAAATAATCCGAGAATTGTGCTCTTGGAACAAGGCAAAGCAGTAACCACCTCAACTTTTGAAGTGATTACATTACCCAATTGTCCTTACTGTGTGGAGTCAATAGATGTGATTGTACAGCTTAAGAAGAGAAATCCAGATTTAGATGTAATTTACAAGATACTTTCTTCAAGTAATAATGGTGGCCATGTTGCGGCATTATTAAAAAAATCGAAGATCAAATACGCTTTTGTTCGTCACAACTCTGATTTAAAAAAAATAACAAAGGGGTCATTCCCGACTTTTGCATTTCGTCAAAAAGGGCGAAGCGACGTATTTCTTTGGAATAATAATACTTTTGGCAGTTGTGCTTTGGATTTTATTGAAGCCAACTAAATCGAATTAGCGTTTTTTATTTCTTCTTTTCTCGAGCCATTGTGGCATTTCTTTTTTGGCTTCAGGTTCAATAAGTTTTTCCAATAGATCGGGGCGATTCGCCTTTGATAACTTGTTCTTTATCCATGTTCTATTCTCCCTTTTATACCAAAAGAAAAATTTGTTTTGGTCTTGTTTTTCTTGTTTTGTCTTAACCGTCTCTACAGGTTTAAGGGTGTAAGGATGAACACCGGCATAATAAATGACTGTTGCAACGGTCATTGGTGTTGGTGTGAAGTCTTGAACCTGTTCAAGTTGAAATCCCATATCTTTTGTTTCCGCAGCTAAGTTGGCCATGTCAACCTCATCGCACCCAGGGTGCGAAGATATAAAATAGGGTACAAGTTGCTGGTTGATGCCTTTTTCAGCTGAAATCTTGTCGTACTTTTCCTTGAATTTATGAAAATATTTAAAGGAAGGCTTGCGCATGACTTTAAGCGTTTTATCCGATGTATGTTCTGGTGCAACTTTCAATCTACCACTGACATGTCTCGTTATAACTTGTTCAATGTATTCATCGTGATTGCCATCTTCATTATTTTTATTGAAATCATCTACCAAAAGATCATAACGGATACCCGATCCAACGAATGCTTTTTTTACTGCAGGTAGCGCATCAACTTTACGGTAAAGTTCGGTCATCGGTTTGTGCGATGTATCGAGGTTGTTGCAAATAACAGGGTGAATGCAGCTTGGCGAAACACAGCGTTCACAAATCGCTTCATCCTTACCTTTCATTTTATACATGTTTGCCGAAGGACCGCCTA
>Ga0209771_1002605_pt1 | contig 10787 bp, 15 predicted proteins | sample SaaInl59LU_5_DNA_FD_184639 | JGI IMG/M metagenome (GOLD analysis project Ga0209771, IMG submission 184639) | Marine microbial communities from expanding oxygen minimum zones in the Saanich Inlet - ESP_59LU_5_DNA (SPAdes) (version 2) | ecosystem: Environmental > Aquatic > Marine > Intertidal zone...
GGAGTATTGGGATGAATTAAATAAAGAATGGTGATTAAATTCTTAAATCTTGAAATATTTTAAAACACTTTCCCAATCAGGAAACGTCTCACTACCAAAATGAATCCATTTGCCTTTAAATTCTGAAGCTCCGTTAAATCTTCTATCATCGATTAAATAGTCACCTATCATGAGTTGTTTTTGATGACAAAGAATTAGTCGTTTTCTTATCAATTTTTCATCAAAGTGTTTAGCTATCCATAGTCTTTTATGCATCCATGCCTCTGGATTATCCCAAGGGGCTGTTGACAAGAAATAGACATCAAATTCTAAATGATTTAAAAGCTTGTTAACAGATTTAACAGAACCTTCAATTGGATCTAGATTTTCATAAACACCAGGTAACTTATCAGGTCTTCCGATGTAATGTGTAATATTACCTAACGGATGTTCTTTCTTCCCTTTATCAAAATCAGCAATAACACCATCTAAATCGATGTAGATTATTTTCATATTATCACAAGTTTAAACTTTTTTTCATCCATTCTTTTAGATTTTTTTTATACTCGCGACCTCCTTTATTAACTGCATAGAGACTTGGACTATAAAAAGATTTTATAAATTCAATATTATGATTTTCTATCGATTTAACAAAATTCTGAAAACCATCAATACCTAGACTTATTTTCTTTGGTCTTGTCGAAAAATCAAAGTTAATTCTATTATTTCCCTTTGTGTGAATTACTTTTTTTAGATTTTTATATCAATTTAATACAAGTACTTTCTTCAATAATTTCCTCGCTTTTTTCTACAATTCTTCTTAGATAAGTCATCCCATTAAATTGAAAGTTTTTATTTTGAATTTCTCCTCCTTCCGAATCAATAATTCTCCATTTTTGTGAAAAAGAATCTTTTTTATGAATTAAAAGATTAACTCCATTGTAAATAGAATTTGTAGATAATTCTATGTCGAATGGTTTTATATAATTAGATAATTTCTCTAAAACGCCAGAGTTAGGCTTGAATATTTCCTCTACTATATCACAAGAAAACTCATTGTCTATTCCAATAATTTTATTGTTTTTAATACAAAAACTAAATTCAATAGTATCATCAGATGTATAATCTCCACAATAAATAATTAATGATTTACTGTTTTCACGTATCTTACCAATAGTAATAAATTCTACCATTTTAATTTATCTGTAAACGAATTCATCATCTTCATCATAATAATAACTTTTATTTATTTTATTATCAATTGAGATATTACAATAAAGTTCATTTGACTGACAAATATCTCTAATTACATCTTCATTAATATCATCAGGACTGGACCATTCCCCTTTGAATATGAACTCAAATTCTTCTTCTTCTTTGTTTATAAGAGTTTCAATATCAGCATCAGGATAATATTGTAGAAAAACGTCTTCAACATCAACACGTGTATTCTGAATATATTCATCTGAGGCTGAATAACCGGTAAACATTATAGTTATCATAATTAATATTTTTTATTTAAATTTTTAAATTACATTTTGTTTAAAGTTCATCCAACAAGCTTTAAAATCTCCTTCAAGACCATACATTTCTCCTAATTCATTAATTGTTTCTTCACCTTCCATATATTTGGGTGGATTTTTATTAAATACGTCTTTTGCTATATCGCTCATTTTCTGTAATTCTTTATTTTTTTTGTTAAATATTATTCAAAATCTTCAAATTCTAACTTAAGCTAATTAAATAATTCACGTTCATAAGTTGCATATATGTCTCCATATTCATCTTCTGACAAATCCCAACGATCAGGGTCTTCCATACAATAACCTTTTATTTGTTCAAACTTGTCGTCTGGTGTTCCTTCTACAGATTCATACATAGATTTATAAATACCTCTCAATTCATCGTTTATATACTCCATAATAATAATTTTATTAATAATTGTTTTAGTTTACTTATACAGTAAACTTAACATAAAATCTATATTTTTATTTTAAAATTAATACGACATCGTACTTTCGAATATTTTTTAAGCATGTTATTTTAATTAAAATTTTAAAATTAACTAGCTTATTATCGAGCCAGTGGTTAATGGAATAATTTAGCGTATTAGTTGAGTTTAATTGAAATCCCTAACTTAAAATAACTATTGATGTCCACATCTCCTCCTATAGTGTATACGAATTCAGGTTTAATTTCTATACTCCTGAGATTATATAAAACTCCAATATTTAATCCATTATAATTTGATGATGATTTATTTGAGTACCCATCGATTTTAGTGTACCCTGATTCCCAAGTATTAATACCACTGCTTTCAGGAACTTGGTAGTATTGAGTAATTTCAGTACCAACAATATTTCCATAACTTAACCCAATATAAGGTCGAAATTTTTTAGATGAGTTAAGTAGTATAACAGAAGCACTGGTTTCAAATGTGTAGTATTTGAAATAGTTGTCAGAACTATAGTTGGTTGGATTTTCAAGTTTGATATTTCCAAGACCATACATAATATTAAAATCTAAAAATTCATATATCCTTATTCCTGGTGAGATGTAAAAGTTTGTACCAGAAAAAGAAAAAATATTTGGATTTATATTAATATTTTTTGTACTTCCGTCTCTTTGATCTCTCCAAACATAATCAATAATTGGAAAGTTATATTCCTCAAAAAATTATGGATAATTTCCAAAAAATAATAAAATAAATGAAAACAATTATTACTCTGTTGAGAAATATGGACAACGGTTATGGTACAGTATATTGTGTTCAAAAGCAAGATTTTGAATTAAGCAATATTCATAGCTATTTTGAAACAAACGAACCTTTTGATTCTGTAGAATCTTTAGTAATTTATTTAGAGGATAAACTTGAAAATGATGAATCTGATTTTTTAAATGATATTATGTGTGACTTGGATGAATCTAATGAATCTGAACATTTTTATTCCACTTCGAATCCAAACGGTTGTGGAAATAATGTAGATGTTTTAATAGTATCCTATCAAGGAAATGTAATTTTTGAGAATTAATTATTATAATAATTTCTTAGATATCTATATTAGTTTCAATATAAATTAGAGCTAATAAAAAGGTTATTTTGATAAATTTAAATTAATTTATATTTTAAGTGTGGAATTTTAAAATGGAGTAAGCAAAAATCCATTAATGTGTAGCAACATTTATAAAATTTAATAAAAATAGCAATTATTTTAAAAAAAATCCAATATTGCTATTTAGAAGTTGATATTAAAGATGATTCAGAGGCAAATAAATTAGTTAGGAGAAATAATAGATAATTCATCAAAATTTACAATATTGGATTTATGCAATGGAAATTTCAATGATGAAGAAATGGATGATGATAATAAAGAATTATTTCAGTGAAAAAGATTGGGAACGAAATTATAGTGTCAAAAACTAAAAAGCTAATCTTATAATTAGTAACTCCACTATTTTTCTACAACCAAAAACATTTTGTTTGTACTTTTATCAATACAATTACAATAGGTTATACCATTATATTCAAACCTATTAATAACTTTAAAAATAGCATTTTCAAATCCAATCGGATGATTTTTGGTGTCAAGCGTTAAGTTAAGCTGGTTTTTAATTGAGCTTTTTTCAATTTTATAGCCAACGTTTCGTTTGTGGTCTATTTTAAGATGAAGTTCCTTTTTGATTTGCATTAAATCACGGTCCAAAGTTTTGTAAGAGATAACAATATTGGAATCTCTTAGATGCGCCATAATCTCTTTTTTAGTTCTATAATTTATAGATGTAAAACTAATAATTTGTTGCAATCGTTCGATGCCATTTGAAAATGCCATATTTATTTTTTTGTAAAAATAATTATTAATAGACATAATTTGTCTTTTTGGAAGGTAATTTTGAAAACAATTTAAAACTATTTATAATCTATGCGTTACCTTACTAAATCACTTTACAAAACTGGTCTAGAATGTCCCAACAAGCTCTTCTACACTAAGAATAAGCAGTATGCCAATACTAAAAAAGATAATCCTTTTCTTGAGGCTTTAGCTTCTGGTGGGTTTCAGGTAGAAGAATTAGCAAAGTTACACTATCCAGAGGGTGTTTTAATAGAAGATAAAAAGTCTGATAAAACCTATGATTATGATTCAAAGGTGGCACAGACCAAACAATTATTACAAAGAGATAATGTTGTTATTTTCGAAGCCGCTTTTAAGTTTGAAAATCTATTTATAAGAGTTGATATTTTAGAAAAAAAAGGAAATCATATCCACTTAATTGAGGTTAAAGCAAAATCCTTGGATTCTACAAATATGGAGCACGAGTTTATTGGAAAACGAGGTGGCTTGACAGGAGATTGGAAATTCTACCTATTCGATGTAGCCTTTCAGAAATATGTCATAGAAAAATCGCATCCTGAATTTAAGGTCATACCTTACCTTATGCTTGCCGACAAATCAAAAACAACAACCATAGACGGCTTAAACCAATTTTTTAGAGTAACTAAAAAAACTGATAACCGCACAGGTGTTGAATGTAAGATAAAACGATTGGATAATGTTGAAGAACAATCCGTTTTAACTAAAGTCGATGTTTCCGATCCTATACAAGGCATAGAACAGGGTAAATATAGAATTCTTAAAACATTTGATTTTGAAACATCCATAAAAGAGCTATCTAAAGCCTATCAAGAAGATAATTACTTCAATTATCCGTTACAGTATAACGTTTGTAAGCACTGCGAGTTTAAAACCAATAAAGAAACGCAACATTTAAAATCTGGTTTTAAAGAGTGTTTCACTAAGCAAATGGCATGGACAGAAAAAGAATTTAATCAACCAAATGCTTTTGAAATATGGGATTTCAGGTCCTGGAAAAATCTTGAAGAAAGTCAACGATTACTTCTTAAAGATTTAGATGAGGCAGATTTTGGTGATGAAAAACCCAAAGCAGGCAAAATGTCTAGAGTTGGGCGTCAATTAATACAACGTGAAAAAGCTATTTCAAATAATACTTTACCATATGATCTAAAAGACGAACTCAGAGAAGAAATGAGTACATGGCAATATCCTTTAAACTTTATAGACTTTGAAACCTCTACTTCACCATTACCTTTTTTTAGTGGTCAAAAACCCTATGAGCAGGTAGCTTTTCAATTTTCACATCATATATATCATAAAGATGGGACTATTGAGCATGCTGCTCAATATATCAATACCACTGCTGGCGCGTACCCTAATATTGAGTTTTTAAGAGCCTTAAAAAAGTCTCTTGAAAAAAATGAGGGCTCTATTTTTATGTATTCTAATCATGAAAATACCATTATTAACCATTTGGTAGAACAAGTTTATGAATCCGATTTACTCGACAGAGCAGATTTATTTGCTTTTGGACAACAAATTTCTAAAAGTAAAGAACATTCATCTATTGTAAATTGGAAAGGCTATAGGGCTATGATAGACTTATGTAAGGTAATTAAGGATTATTATTACAATCCATACACCAAAGGTTCAAACTCAATTAAACAAGTCTTACCTGCCGTATTTGAGAGTAGCCCATTTATCAGGGATAAATACTCTAAACCCATCGGAAAGATTAATCTAAATTCACTCAATTTTGATAAGGATAAAGTTTGGCTAAAAATTATTGAGGGTGCTGTTGAAGACCCATATAAAAGCCTACCAAAAGTATTTGATGATTGGGATGATGACTTTGAAACGATATCAGAATTAGATGACATTAATAATGGAGGTGCAGCACTAACTGCATATGGTAAAATACAATATACAGATATGAGTCATGACGAGCGCTTAAAAATAAAAGATGCCTTACTGCGTTATTGTGAACTAGACACTTTAGCTATGGTAATGATTTTTGAACATTTAAAAGAACTTACAGAAAAATAATTTTACTATGGTATCATTTATACTAGTTTATCTTTTAATTGGGTTTTGTATTGGCTTAATATTTAATATGCTCTATTTTATAGCCTATAAACCTCTTTCTGAACCATTGGAATTTTTAGCTATTCTCTTATTATGGCCTACTGTACTTATAAGTTTTTTTAATTACTTTTTTGATACAGAAGAATAAAATAGAGAAAGTTTTAAGTGTTACCTAAATATAGTATATGACCAATTTATGTTTGTTAGATTTAGACCATACGTTAATTTATGGCTCATACGCACCTTCAGAAAAAGTAGAATTATTGTTTGAATATAGTGAATATCTAAAAGTGTATAAACGTCCATTTGTGGAGGGATTTATAAATTACTTAAATAACTTCTATACTAATATTATAGTTTATACTACCGCAAAAGAAGATTATGCTCATCGTATTTGCTTGGAGCTAAATATTAAAACTCAAGAAATTTTAACGCGAAAGAACTGCCTACAGAAAGGAGACATGTACTACAAGAGCTTTTTATCTGATTGGGGAGAAAAATATAAAAATATTGATATTATAGATGACAGTCCAAATGTTTGGATTGGTACTGAAGAATATGAACAAAAAATAAATTTTAAGGTCCCGAAAGAATTTAGAGGTGAAATATATGATGATGAATTGACCAAAATTATAAAAGGGTTTATTCCGCCTTAGGATAAAATTTTTCTATAAAAATGAAAATCATAGGTGTATTTTGAATTTCTCAATAAGTCGTAAAGATATTTTATGCGCCGTATCTGTTTCATTTTTTTAATTTAATATGACAATATAAGTCATTTTAATGTAAGTTAGTGAAATTGTATTGTTTTATTTTATATATTTGAAATCTTTATAAAAATTGAAATTATTAATGTAAAATTTATAAAAGCTATAATCCTATTTCTTTTTTGGGATATAGAATTAATCTCTTAGCTTTAAAAATACGCTAGATTATGGATCAAGAATTAATCAATTTTAATGGAAATATTTTAGACTAGTATAAAGATGTATAAATTTAAAAATATTCTTTTTTTTCTGTTTTTAGCAACAATTTCAATTTGCTGTGATGACATTAGTATTTATGATGAGTCTGTTGTGATTTTTTCACATACAGAATCTAATGAAATAGATACTACTTTAGATCTAACCTTAGCTTATGTAAGTCTTCAAGAGAATAGTTTTAAATTAAAACTAAATATATCTAATAATGTAAATTTAGATGACATACTAAACTTTGGAGTCGTATATGGTGCTAATGAGAATCCAACCTTGTTAGATTCAAGGATAAACTCAAGTAATGTAACTCAAAGTAATTTAGTAGAAATTTTAAATTTAGAACCATCAAAAAATTATTTTATTAGAGGTTTTATCATTACCAACCAAGGTGTAATTTACTCAAAAGAAAATATAAATATCATTACCCCAACAGAAGGAACAAAATTAATTAAAGAAATTGATTTATCTAGTTTACAGAATATAAATTCTAAGACTTATCCATACGGTGCTTATTCTTCTTCAGCTTGGGAGGTTTCAACGACTAATTGTGTGGAAAGTCCATGTATTACCTCAAATAAATCTCATGGTGGCTTTATAGAATTTAACACAAATATTCCCACAAGTGGATATCTAGAATTCTGGGTTAACTCTTTTAACCCTGGCTACAATAATATAATACCAAAAGTAACAATAAACGGAGTTGTATTTTCTGATATTGAAATTATGAGTACCAATAATTCTTCCTTTTATTTTACAAAATTAAAAGTCAATAATATTTATGCGGGCAACCTTAATGTAAATATTGACTTTGAAGAAAACAGGAATCTAATAATACCTTATACTATAGACGAAATTAAATTTTATAAAAAGTAAATCATGAAAAAAGCAATTTTAACATTAAGCATTATTTTATCCATTACATCTTGTGGATCTAAAGTAAATTATCTAAAAGAAACTAAATCTGTCGAGCTAAAAGAGCCATTTAAAGAGAAAGATTATCAAGATTCAGATACAGAGTTTTATTCAATTCGTAACTCTGTTGGTACAAATTTAAATGCTATTAAAGCAGATGCGTTAGCAGCAGCTCAAGCAGATTTTTCACAACGTATACTAGTGTCTTTAAAATCTATAGCAGAGAGAAAATTAACAAATAAAGATGAAGTCTCTACCAGTAATTTTTCTTCTAGTTTAAATGCCATTGGTAGTAGTTCTGTGAAAAAAATAAAAATTATAGATTCTAAGATTTATACCAGGGGGGTAACAAAAGGACAGAATCAAATTAAATACGATTATTGGGTTGTTTACAGAGTAGATTTAAGTGAAGTTATTAAGAATGTTAATAACTCTAATTTAGGATTTAGCGTTTCTAAAGACGATTTTTAATGATGAATAAATTATTATTCCTCTCCTTTTTATGTCTTTCAAGTTTTGCTTTTTCACAACAAATTAAAACTTGTCAATTAGACGAAAAATTTTCTGATAGATTCTATTTTTATTCTTATAAGGCAAATGCTAAACTATCAGATTCAGAACCCAACAAAAAGCTTGTGGCGTCAATTTTTAGTCTTATAGAAAATACAACAACGCTAGAGTTAACAAATAAAGAGGGTAAAAGTTCTAGTAATTTTACACAAAAATCAATAATAAAATCTAAAGCATATTTAATTAATCCGAGTAAATGTGTAAATGATGAAACGATTATTGTATATATTGATAAGGATAAGTTTAATAGTCAGTTTTTAAAATTCTATTTAACAGAAATTAATTTAATTAGAGATAGATTAAGCTCAATTTCAAATACATCAATTAACAAGAGTTATAACTTTCTTGAAGAAGAAGTACAAAAGATTAAATTAAAATTTAATGAACTTAAATTCTATTTACCTTTTGCAAATTCAATAACTTACAAATCTTATGATAGTGATTTGCAGGAAGTTTATAAATTACTTACTAAACTCGAAATTTCTAACCTTAGTATTGATGAACAAATTAATTCATTAGAGCAAAAATACTTACAGATGGACTGTAAAAGTGCGCTTAATGAGGTTAATTCAATATCTTTTTTAAAACCTTCGAAAATACAAAACAGAAGAATAAAAAAACTTAGACTAAATATAGAAAAAAATTGTAAAATACTACAAAAGAAAGATATTGAAGAGGCAAAAGGGAGTTCTGTTCTTTTTAATAATATTGAAATTGCCTTATCACTGCAAACTTATCCCGTAAATGTCTCTAGTGGTGTTCCAAAAATAAATGAATTTAATTTAGATTCTTTTTTTGCAACCTCAAGGTTTAACTACTTTTTAGGAATTTCAGATACAGGATTAAGATTAGGACCTCACTTTAAATACTACTTTTTAAGTGGAGCTATAAGTAAAGAGAAAAGTAGTATTGTTTTTTCTGACAGTTTTAGTGAAATAGGATTAACTGCGAGATATAGAATCCTTAGAAATTTTTTAGAAATTGAATTTAGTTTTGGGAAGTCTATTAATAAAATTACCCCATTAGCTGATAAGAATGGAAAACCTTTTAATTTTACAATTGTTTCTCCAAGTTTGGTTTTAGGAAGCCCAAATAAGGGGCTTTCTTTTTCTGCAGGATTTGACTATATAAGTGCTAATGACAGTTCTAATTATAAATATATTACAGCAAGAGTTGGTATAAATTACAATATTCAATTTAAAAAGCTTGATAAGAATACCAAAAAAGAAATTAAAAACAACTATGAGATTAAGAGTTAGTTTATTTTTTCTAATACCACTTGTATTAAGTTGTTCTATTCAAAACATTAATAAAGCATCATCAGAGGCACGCGAATTAAAACTTCCTTTCGAAAAAAAGGATTATCCAGATTCAAATAAAACGATTTCTGTGATTTCTAATGCGATAGGGACAAATTTAAATTCTTTAAAATCTCAAGCTTTAGCTGACGCACAATTTAATATTGCACAGCGCTCAATAAGCTTGGTTCAATCTCATTTAAAACTTCAACTTTCAAATTCCGAGGAGTTATCAGAAAATAATTCAAAACTTAACTCAATATCCAAATCAAATGTGTTTGTTAACAAAATTATACTTAAAGATTCGAAGTTATTTATTAAAGAAAATGGTAAATATGAATACTGGGCTGTGTTTTCAATCAATTTAGATAATGTAATTAAAATTCTTAATATTAATGCTAACTTAAATTTAGATAAAGATTTTTATAAATCTGCCATAGATAAAGATTTTCAGCTCAATCTAAGTAAAAAAGAAAAGAAAATAAATAAAAATACCCTTGAAAATATTTTAAAAGAAAAAGGTTTAGAAAATAAAATAGTTGCTGAATCAAAAAAATATTTAGGTGTCCCATATGTTTGGGGTGGTGATAATCCAGAAATGGGCTTTGATTGCTCAGGTTACGTGCAATGGGTTTTGAATGAATCTTTAGGGCTTTATATACCTAGAACATCAAAACAACAGTATAATTATTTTAAATCTAAAATTTCAAAAAAACTAAAAACAATAAAATCTGGAGATATTTTATTTTTTAAAACGAATGGTTCAGAGGTATCACATGTTGCAATTGCGATAGATAAAAATAAGTTTATACATGCTCCAAACTCTAGAAGTGTCATAAAAATTGACTCCCTAAAAGGATATTGGGAGAATAAGTTTTTAGAAGGGTTTAATTTAAAGGATAATATTTAAAGTTTTAAACTTGAAATTTTATGGTTCTGTCGCATCTGCTAAAATTAAGCATCAAGTTTTAAACTAATTTAATTTTTTAAGAAGTTAATGATATTAATGATTTGTAGGTTGAACTTTCAGGGTTCACCAGTTGATTTTTCTTTATCATTCTAACTACTTCTATTCCTGATATGGTTCTCTTTGCTGATTCAAATTCTTTAAAACC
>Ga0209771_1002606_pt1 | contig 10781 bp, 4 predicted proteins | sample SaaInl59LU_5_DNA_FD_184639 | JGI IMG/M metagenome (GOLD analysis project Ga0209771, IMG submission 184639) | Marine microbial communities from expanding oxygen minimum zones in the Saanich Inlet - ESP_59LU_5_DNA (SPAdes) (version 2) | ecosystem: Environmental > Aquatic > Marine > Intertidal zone ...
AGCGGATAACTATTTATTTCGGAGAAAATAAAGACCCTATTACCGCAAGTCAACCTGGAGGGTTTCAGCAAATGGCTTACGTATGTAAAGGTGGTGGTGTAGAGTATGCCGAAAGTCGTTTTTCGTATAAAGGTTTTCGCTATATTAAGGTAAAAAGTTTCAGGAAGCTAAAGTTTAGTTTAGATGATGTTGAGGTAAGATATGTGCATTCTGATGTGCCACGAGTAGGACACTTTGAATCCTCAGATAAAACAATAAACGCGGTTCATGATGTTTGTCGTAAATCGCTGATATTCAATTTGCATAGCATCCCTACCGATTGTCCGCATCGCGAGAAAAATGGATGGTTAGGCGATGCTGTTACAGGCATGGAGTTTGGTATGGTAAATTATGATTTAGCGGCTTTAATGACGAAGTTCACTCGAGATATTTTTGATGCACAAGATGAATTAGGAGGGATACCTGCCATTGTTCCCGCAAATAAATATGGCGCAGGAAAATCCACGTTATGGTCGTCTGCCGGTGTTCATATTCCTTGGTATATGTATCAATATTATGGCGATACAAGGTTGTTTGAAAACTATTGGGAAAACATGATGCTTTGGGTAAAGCGTTCTTGGGAATACAACAATATGGCTGAAAAAGACGGCATGTTAAAAGAGCAATTTAACGATTGGGTAACCCCTTATGATGCAACGTATAGAGGCGGAGGTAAACCAGGAGGGAATGAGGTTATTGCTTCAATGAATTTTTATTTAGCTCTTAAACGTTTGGCGCATATTGCTGAAAAATTAGGGAAAGGCAAAGATGAGAAAAGGCTAAATGCACAAGCGGAACGCATGCATAAAGGCATACAAAAATATGCATTTGACGAAAAGAAACTAGAGTACGTAGGTTTAAAGCCTTTTAAGGAGTTTTTACCTGTGGTAAATATTCTGGCGCTTAATTATGGTGTTGTTCCAGAAAAATATAAAGCGCAACTCGAAAAAAAGGTGGTTGATAATATTGTAAAAGATAAAGATTATCATCTATGGGGTGGTATTTTTACGGTACATTCTGCTTATGAATATTTGCCAAAAAATGGTTATGCAGATATAATGCACAAAGTGGTGGTTAACGAAGAATGGCCTTCTTTTGGTTGGATGATTAAAAATGGTGCTACTACATTACCAGAAGGGTATAAGTTTACGTCTTCTAATATCCATCATTTTATGGGGGCAGTAGATAATTTCTTTTACCGTCATTTGGCGGGTATTAATGTTGATGAATCTAAACCAGGTTTTCAAAACATCGTTTTAAAACCTAATTTTATTAAAGCGATGGACTATGCCAAGGCGAGTTACAACTCTATTCATGGAGAAATAAAAGCGGAATGGAAAAGGTTGAATTTTAAAATGTATGAGTATAAAATAGTTATTCCAGCCAATTGTGAGGCACAGGTGATACTGCCTCAACAAAAAAAGGTTGTAAAATCTGGTAAACATGTTTTTAATGTGACTGTAGAATAAATAGAAACTAATGCAATAAATAAGTAAATCCAATAACGTTCTAAACGTTTTAAAAAAATATTATGATAAAAAAACAAGTCTTCATAGTTATTTTGTTGTTCACCATATCACATCAAATAGTTGCTCAAAACCTTTCGTTCGAATCTCTTACCTGTAATGCGCAAACTAATCCCACTGCTGTTGAAAGCGCGCAACCTTCTTTTTCTTGGGTGGTAAAAGCCGATGGTTTTAGTAAATCGCAGTCTGCTTATCAGATTTTAGTGGCTTCATCTATGGATAAACTAAATGAAAAAGAGGCTGATTATTGGAATTCAAATAAAGTCTCCAGTAGCAAATCAGTACATGTGAAATATATAGGCAAAGATTTGAAACCTACACAAAAGTATTATTGGGAAGTAAAAATTTGGGACGAAAAAGGTCAGGATTCAAATTGGTCTTCGGTTACAAGTTTCCAAATGGGCTTGATGGACACATCCAATTGGGGAGATTCAAAATGGATCGGTCTTAATAAAGATACTAGAACGTCACCACACCGTTTTAGAAAATATAAAGTAGGAAGAATGAAAACGCCAGAAATGTTAGCAGGACATGCAGCATCTTATTTTAGAAATGAATTTACGCCCAAAAGGAAAATTAAAAATGCCCAAGCTTACATCTGTGGTTTAGGATATTATGAATGGTATATCAATGGTAAAAAAGTAGGCGACCATGTTTTAGATCCGGCACCTTCAAATTACGATAAACAGGCCTACTATGTGAATTATGATGTAACAAAGGCGTTAACATCAGGGAAAAATGCTATTGGTATTGTGGTAGGGAATAGTTTTTACGGTCAGGATATTTGTTGGAGAAGGAATAAAGTACCTGGAATTTACTCTTCTTATGGTCAACCATCGGTTCGCTTGTTGATTAAAGTGACTTATGATGATGGTAGTCAGGCCAATTTCTATACCGATGAAACATGGAAAGAATCTACTGGTCCAATCGTGTTTAATAATGTTTACGGAGGGGATACCTATGATGCCCGTTATGAAATACCAAACTGGAATACAATAAATTATGATGATGCCCAATGGGGGAAGGTCAAAGTTATTTCACCTGAAGTCAATAAAATCAGTGCGCAACAATTTCCTCCTATTCGAAAATTAAAAGAACTCGAGCCTCAAAACGTTTTTAAAGGCACAGATGGTAATTGGGTTGTAGATTTTGGTCAGAATATAGCGGGTTGGGTCAAAATTAATGTAAAAGGTGAAAAAGGACAATTAATTGAAATTATCACCACCGAAGCCGTGACGCAAGATGGCAAAGATATTTTTCGGGGTACTACGGCCGGAAGTGCTAACGGAATGGCTCAGGTTTTCAAATACATTTGTAAAGGCGAAGGCGTTGAAACTTGGGAACCAAAATTCAGTTACCACGGTTTTAGATATGCAAAATTAAAAGGCATATCAACAAAGCCGGATGCGACTATGATTAAAGCGGTATTGGTGGCTACTGATTTGCAAGAGAATGGAAATTTCACTTGTTCTGAGCCTTTGTTTAATAAAATGCACAGCGTCAGTAAATGGACCATTGTAGATAATATGCATGGTGTTCCAGAGGATTGCCCGCACCGTGAAAAAAATGGTTGGTTAGGAGATGCACATGCGTATTGTGAGTATGCCTTATACAACTATGATATGCTAAACTTCTATAAAAAATTTATGGAGGATATTCGAACGTCAATGATTCCTGTCAAAGCACACAATAACGACCAAGTAACGCAACAAGTTCCTACTATGATAGCACCTGGTAAAAGAACATCAGGTATTGCCAAATTAGATTGGGGAGTAGCAACAATGTATTTGCCTTGGTATAATTATTTGTATTATGGTGACGATTCAATTGTGAAGGAGTATTATGAAGAGATGAAAGACCTGACCAATTATTATCTGTCTTTTAAAGATGAAATAGGAATTATTCAAAATGGAATGGGGGATTGGTGTCCTCCCGCTTGGAACCGAAAAAAAAATCCAGGTGCTATGGAATGTGACCCGATTATCTCTGCAAACGCCTATTTTTATGATGTTTTGGGTATTATGGAGAAATTTGCCAAAATGAATAACGACCCAACTTTCGAGCAAAAAATGAAAGGTGAAAAAGAAGAGTTATTTAACGCTTTTAATACTGAATTTTTAACAACGATTCCATCAACCCAGTATAAATGGTACGGTAGCCAAACTGCGACGGCTATGGTCTTGCAATTTGGAATGGTGGCTGAGTCGGATATTAGTGCTGTAGTAAATGGTTTAGAATATAACGTTAGCGTAATAAAGGGTGGGCATCATGCCACCGGAATTCACGGTCATCGTTATATCTATAGTGTGTTGTCACACTATGGAAAAGCCGATTTGGTACATGAAATGTTAACCACACCTATCTTTCCCAGTCAAACGTTTATTATGAATTTAGGATTTACCACTTGGCCCGAACGCCAAATTGATTGGAATATAAAGCTTACAGACAATGGGGGCTCTCAAAACCACCCTATGCATAGTGGTTTTGCAGCTTATTTTTATGAATCTATAGGCGGAATTAAACCAATCTATACAGCTCCAGGTTTTAAAGAATTCACGGTAAATCCGCAGTTTTCAAATGGTATTACTTCTTCTAGTGTTATAGTTCCAACACCTTATGGCAATATTAACAATAGTTGGAAAATCAAAAAATCTAATTTTTCAATGAATTTACAGGTTCCTTTTAATACAAAAGCAAGGCTGGTACTATCAAAACAAGAATTAAAATCACTAAAAATAAACGGAAAAAAATGGAATAAATTCCAGAAGCAGAATCAAACGAAGATAAGTGATAAGTATTTGGTGCTCGGATCAGGAAACTATTCGATTGAATATCAGAAAATCAAAAAAATATAGAATTTTGTATTTAAATCTAATAAGGTTAAAATTTAAAAAAAAGTAAAGTAATAAATCATAACATATATTATAATTAATAATGAACCTTAAAAAAACAATAACGTTAATTTGTGTGGCGTTACCTCTTTTTATGATAACAAGTTGTCAAATAGCACAAATCAGTCAAAAGCCAAATGTGCTGCTTATTTGTGTAGACGACCTTCGCCCAGAATTAAAAAACTTTGGAGCAGACTATATTAGCGCTCCAAACATCGATGCTTTTGCTGCAAAAGGAGTAACGTTTCAGAAACATTTTGTAAATGCACCAAGTTGTGGACCATCACGCTATACTTTATTAACAGGTGAGTATGGTCCAGCGGGAAATAATGCTCTTTTTCAAAGGGCAGGAAAAATTGTTAGAGGTACAGAAGGTATTAATAAGAGTATGCCAGAGTGGTTTAAAACAAATGGTTATACCACAGTTTCGGTTGGTAAAGTATCTCATCATCCTGGTGGACGAGGAGGTAAGAATTGGAATGATAGTACAAAAATTGAAATGCCTAATGCTTGGGATAAACATTTGATGCCAGTTGAGGAATGGGAACATCCGCGCGGTATGATGCACGGACTAGCGCATGGTGAGATACGCGTTAAATCCAGTAATATAGATGTTTATCAAACGGTTGAAGGCGATGATAACATTTATCCAGATGGAGCCATTGCCGATGAAGCTTTAAACCAAATACGCAAACTGACTAGTAATAAAGAAAAACCATTTTTTCTTGCTGTCGGAATAATTAAGCCTCACTTGCCTTTTGGTGCCCCAAAATCTTATTATGATAGGTATGATGGTGTGGAGTTACCTGCAATAAAACACCCAAAAAAACCAAACGGGAAAACCACATGGCACGGGTCAGGTGAGTTTAAGAAATACAATAGCTGGGGTAAAAATCCCAATAAAGATTCGGGCTTTGCCGATGAGGTACGCCGTCATTATGCTGCATCTGTAAGTTATGCAGACGCTCAAATAGGTAAGGTACTGGCTGAATTAAAAAGAACCGGAGCAGACAAAAATACAATTGTTGTGATTTGGGGCGATCATGGATGGCATTTGGGAGAACACGCCATTTGGGGGAAACATAGTTTGTTCGAAGAGTCGCTGCACTCTCCTCTAATTATTCACTATCCTGGTATCAAGCATAAAGGTGCTAACGCAGACGCTATCGTAGAAACAGTAGATATCTTTCCAACGTTATGCGATTTAACTGACGTTGATATTCCTAAATATGCGAAGGGAACATCACTGAAAGATATATTAGTAGCCCCAATTTCCGAAGGTCATACCGCCATTGCATATACAAGTAAAGCGAGAACCATTAGAACGGCAAGCCATAGGATGACACTTCATAAGGATGGATTTGTAGAATTATATGATCATACAGCTCCTGAAAAGGAAACCAAAAATATTGCTGAAGAACATCCAAAATTAGTTGAGAAGTTAAAGAGTACATTGAATAAAAGATTAGATTAATATAACAAAACCAAAGACATTTTTATAAGTATTAATAAGATATTCAACAGTAAATTACCGTAAAATCGGCAATTACTCATACATTTTTTCTTAAATATTTCATTTAGGTATTGTTCGTAAAATGTTGTATACACTTGACAAAAGAGTTGATTATTCTCATTAATAATCAAAATCAAATTATATAAATGATATGATTTAATAAAATTTAAAATAAAAAAAATAGAGTAGAATGAATTTAAAAAAAAGAGAATTATTGCAATTTAGTTTAATAGTTAGCTTTTCGCTATTAACGTCATTTAGTTTTTCTCAAATTACAAATTGGGATAATGCGCAATGGATTTGGCAACAAGAAAATGGACCATCAAATACGTGGATGAGTTTTAGAAAAACCGTAAATATTAATGAAATTCCAGAAATCGTTGAAGCTAACATTGCTGTAGATAGTAAGTTTTGGTTATGGATTAATGGCGAAATGGTTTTGTTTGAAGGTGGTTTATCAAGAGGACCAAGTCAAGCAGGAGATTGGAATAGAAAACAAAAAATAACACCTACCAACTCTTGGTATGATACTATAAACATCCAGCCCTATCTGAAAAAAGGAGAAAACACAATCGCAATTTTAGTTTGGTTTTGGGGACGTGAAACGCATAAAGGAACGCATATAGATAGTGGAAAAGGAGGTTTGTTGTTTTCTGCTGATATTGGAAATCAACAAATCGTTTCAGATAAATCTTGGAAGGCAATTCCACACCCAGGATATGATAATACCATTGCTCCAGCAAGTAAAGCAATGGTGCAATATAGTGTTCAATTTGATGCGCAAAAAGCGATGCAAGATTGGTCTAAAAAGGCTTGGTACACAGAAGATTTTGATGATACGAACTGGACTAATGCATTTGAAAAAGGAAAACTGGGTGTTGCACCTTGGTATAGTGTAGAAAAAAACATTGTACCTCATTTGGTGAACCACGGTTTACAAAATTATGAAAACGATGATGCTTTAAATTTTCCTTTTGTGAGTGATGGAAAAACGATAAAAGCAAAGTTACCTTTCAACAAACAAATTACACCTTATTTAGAAATAGAAGCCAAAGCTGGAGATACTATTTTTATCACTACAGATAATAGACTCAATAGAATTAATGCTACTTACATCACCAAAGAAGGCAAACAATCTTTTGAGAGTTTTTCTTGGATGAATGGCCACGAAATTAGGTACACCATTCCAAAAGGGGTGAAAGTGAATGCCTTAAAATACAGATGGATGAGTGTTGGAGAAATGGCAGGGAAATTTCAAGTTGATGACCCATTTTATAATCGTTTATGGTGGATGGGAAACAATACCTTATTTGTTTGTGCAAGAGATAATTTTATGGATTGCCCAGACAGAGAGCGTGCTTTGTGGATTGGAGACGTAGCAGACCAAGTAGGTTATTTGTTTTATTCGATGGATAATGCAGGTCGTCAATTGTTAAAAAAAGCCATTTTGCAAACCACTGCATTTAGTGAAAACGGAGTAATGGGAGCTTTAGGACCCTTAAGAGTTCGTGAATTGGTTGCGCAAAGTTTACAGTTTATTGCACAAGGTATTTGGCCTTATTATTTAAATACGGGAGATAAGGAAACTTTAGAAAAAGCGTACCCTTTTGTGTATGATTATTTGGCATTATTTCCAATGCAAGAAAACGGATTGCCAGAATACAGAATACGAAAAAGCCCAGATTCTTGGGATTGGGTAGATTGGGGCGTTAAAAATACGGCAGATAAAAAACCGATTCAAATGGCTTTTTACTATTTAGCTTTAGATAAGGCTAAAGAAATGGCAGAAGTTATAGGGAAAAAAGAAGATGTAAAATGGTATCAAGATAGAATGGAAAAAATGAAGCCCGCTTTTCATAAAATCTATTGGAAAAATGGTTTTTACAGCTCAAATCAAAATAAATTTAAAGATGATAGAGCAAATGCGATAGCTATTGTTTCAGGAATTGTAAAACCTGAATATCACAATCAAATTGTAGAAAATGTTCTAATTCCAAATCGATATGCTAGTCCACATTTTGAGTGGATTGTAGAAGAAGCAATGTGTATTTCAGGTAATTACAAAGCTTCTTTAGAAAGAATGAAGGTACAATATCAAAGTCAGGTAGATAAAAAATCGATGTCAACGCTTTATGAAATGTTTCCAAAGGGAGGAAGTTATAACCACGCTTGGAACGGTTCTAATAAAATTTTATCAAAATATATTGCAGGAGTTAGACCCACCAAAAAAGGGTGGAGTGAATTTGAAATTATGCCTCAATTAGCACATTTTAAAAATATCAAAAAAACGATTCCTTCTGTAAAAGGTAATATAGATTTAGAAATTATTAAAAGCGATGCTAAATACAACTTACAATTAACATCGCCAAAAGAAACTGAAGCCGTTGTCGGAATTCCTAAAACAGAGAAAGCCATTGCTGAAGTATTTGTAAACGGAAATTGTATCTGGAAAAAAGGAAAAATGAACAAGAAAGCAAAAGGTATTCAATTAGAAGGAGAAGATAATAAATATCTAAAGTTTAGAATACCTTCTGGTAATTTGGAAATAAAAGCTATTTATAGAAAATAAAGAACATATTTTTATGCTAAAAAAGCATCATATGAGCATACTACAAATCCTAGTAGAATTTGAATGTGATTGAGGGAAATTGGAAAATAAACCAAGTACAACAGATGAAATGCAATATTTTAATTGGCTTTCATGGTTTGCTTGGGAATCTATGATGAGTGAAATTAGGTTATGGTTCATCGGAGCTATTTGAAAACTTAGGGAATTCCTACTATTTACAGTCTAATTATGCATTAGCCAGCGTAAGTTATGATTCCTTATTTAAAAGAACAGAGAATGTTTCCTTATCTACATATTACAGATACATCAATGCACTACGAAGTGAGCGAAATAACGAACAAGCAGACAATTTATATGCTACATTATTACAGAAATACCCACAGGAGAAGAGAGATGCTGCTATTACGAGTCGTCTTTTTTTAAGTCCAAAGGAACTTCCTGTTTCTTTGATCGGTTTAAAAAACTCAAAGATTAACTCCCCGTATTCAGATTATAAAGTCTCTTATTTAGGAGAAGATAAGATTGTTTATTCAAGTAGTAAAGAGACAAAAAAGTTTCTTTCCATCAAATCCATTTGGAATAACGAAGCGTACACGAACCTTTACGAAAGTCGTATCGATGGAGATACCCTCACAGGAGATGTTGAAAAACTAAAAGGAAGTGTAAATAAGTTCTATAATGAATCTTCCGCAGTTTTCACAAAAGATGGAGCTACGATGTATTTTACTAGAAACAATCAATTAGGTAGAAAAGTAAAAACAGATTCCTTAGAAAATGTATTGCTAAAAATATACAAAGCAACCTATAATGGAAAACGTTGGGTAGGAGTGGAAGAGTTGCCATTTAATAGCAATCAATACAACTGTGCACATCCAGCATTGAGTCCTGATGAAGATTATTTATATTTTTCATCAGACATGCCAGGATCAAAAGGAGAATCTGATTTGTATAAGGTATCTATAAGTGAAAACACCTATGGGACGCCAGAGAATTTAGGAGACCAAATTAATACCTTAGGTAGAGATACCTTCCCGTTTATCACCCCAGAGAATGTTTTGATCTTTTCTTCAGATTACAGAAATGGTCAGGGTGGATTAGATTTGTATTATACAGATTTAAAAAGTAAGAATAAGAGAATCTATACTTTCAGTGCTCCTATAAATTCTTCTTTTGATGATTTTGGATTGGTCTACAAAGTGTCTAACGGGACCGGTTTTTTAACCTCTAATCGTAAGGAAGACAATGTAGGTTCAGATGATATTTATGAGTTTTCAAGATTATCGATACCGAAATTTGAAGATTTGACAGTAATGATCAAATCGAAAAAGGGGAATGATGTAATCGGAAATACAGCAGTAACCTTGTTAAATGAAAATAACAGCATTTTAGGGACTTTGTCAGCAATCAATAACCAAGTATCCCTTTTAGATGCAGATCCTTCGAAAGTATATAATTTACAGGTTAATAATGGGAATTATGAACCATATGCTTCCTCATTAAAATTTGAAGGCACCAACACTACTACGATTTACCTCACAGAGAAAGCTCCACCACCGCCTCCAGTAGACTTGCAAGCGCTCTTAAAATTAGAGAACATTTACTTTGCTTTTGACAAGCATGTAATTACAAAAGATGCGGCAATAGAGTTGGCCAAAATTTTGGAGATATTAAACAAATACCCAGTAATTGAACTAGATATCGTTGGACACACAGATAGTTTAGGTCCTGCTGAATACAACGAGAGCTTGTCTGCTAGAAGAGCAGCGTCAACCAAACAATGGTTGGTAGATAAAGGGATTTCATCAGATCGAATAACCACCTCAGGTTATGGAGAGAAGAGGCCTATCAATGATTGTACAACAAAGAAATGTACGAAAGAACAACATTATAAAAACCGTAGAACAGAGTTCTTAATCAAACAATAATAGACAACATTTTATAAAACTTCAGAAAAGACTCAACTAAATTGTTGGGTCTTTTTTATATAAATTCATGATGATTGTTAAATAAAAGTAGCCACAGATGAGATTTTAACTTACAAAATACACACCGATTCTGTGCTAGATCTTTGTGCTAGAGAAACCTATGAATTACCATCAAATGCGGGTTTTGAGTTAGAACTAAAAACACCTTCCTTTTTCTGAATTATATTCAAATAAACCTTGTAGAACTTAAAAACTATCTTATATTTGCAATCTAAATCGCGGGATAGAGCAGTAGGTAGCTCGTCGGGCTCATAATAC
>Ga0209771_1002610_pt1 | contig 10774 bp, 15 predicted proteins | sample SaaInl59LU_5_DNA_FD_184639 | JGI IMG/M metagenome (GOLD analysis project Ga0209771, IMG submission 184639) | Marine microbial communities from expanding oxygen minimum zones in the Saanich Inlet - ESP_59LU_5_DNA (SPAdes) (version 2) | ecosystem: Environmental > Aquatic > Marine > Intertidal zone...
CAACAACCCCTACAGATCTGCAACCCTTGGGAAAGCTTTCCATAGGCGTGTCGTCCCTACGCCCGCCCTACGCCCGCCCTTGGGAACGCTCGGGAAAATCCGGAAATATTTTCCAAAGGCTTGGAAACTTTTCCATAGGGTACTTCCATAGGGATACCCTCTTTTGGAGTTTCCATAGGTTTTCTATAGGGCTGTATGCCTATGGAAAGAAACGTTCCATAGGCATGGAATGCCGTATAATCACCCCATGGAAAAATAAACATTTCCATAGGGTGACTATAGGCATAACCAGGACTATGGGAAAACCTATGGAAAATGTAATCCCTTCCATAGGGCGGCTGTAGGCATAACGGGCCGATGGAAAGCCCTATGGAAAAAATAACTTTCCCATACACTTTCCATAGGCACGTCCAAGGGCGGGCGTGGGGCGGCCGGCACAAATAGTGCACCTATGGAAAATTAGCGTATACTATGTGTTTTCCACAAGACTTTCCATAGGGCGGGAATCGGGCGGGCATAGGGATAGTGCACCTATGGAAATGTACAATTTCCCCGGCGTATTCTCGGGAATAAAGTCGTAATTCCATAGGGCTTTCCATAGGGATGCCATAGCTATGGTAGACCTATGGAAACGTATAATTCGCTCTGCGTATTCTCGGGAACATCAACGTAATTCCATAGGGCTTTCCATAGGGCCCCCATAGGGATAGTATACCTATGGAAATATACAATTCATTCTGCGTATTCTCGGTCAATAAAGACGTAATTCCTTAGGGGTTTCCATAGGGTTAGCTATAGGGATAACACAGGGTGAGCATGCCGTAGGTATACTCCTGATACTGGTGGCAAAATCTATACCTATAGTATCCATATGGAATACGTTTCCACACGTATACCGTACGTATGCACTGACGTTCCGTAGGTATAGCCGGCCTATGGAATGATCTTTCCCAGGGGTGAGCCACCCAGTGGAAAGGTCTTCCGTAGGTATTTCATCCGTATGGAAACATATTTCCCAAGGGATACCATACCTGTGAACGGGTTTCCATAGGTATAACCATTCAGGTTTCATAGGGTGAGCATAGAGTGATGATTCATGATATATCCAGGCTTTCCATAGGGCTTTTACTACATATATACATATTAATATACAGAATAATTTCATCCATGAAATGAACAAGTTATTCGTCATGTAAGTCGCCCACAAAATCTACATGCCTATCTAGTATGAGCATCATCTTGTCTTTATCATATCTCCATGGTGGATTATTGAAACCGAGTTTGTGCTCGCCGAGATAATATACCAACCTATTTGCATCGGGTCGTCCCGCTGGAATTCTCTTGGTCGTGATGAACCGGTCAAAGTTCCATGGAATGGGTAAAATGCACACCAAGCACTCAATTTCAAATGCTTGGATAAAAACCTCGGAAAGGTCCCATGGCAAGTCCGACCTCAACATCATATTGTTCGCCACGGTATCTTGAAATGCTGCCTTCAATGGAAACCATCTTACTTTGAGGAAAACCAATTGTTTCCTGCCAATCGGGATGCTATAAATTTTCAGAAGCTCGCCGTACCTGCAACACATACTTTCCAAAGGGTGAGCACAGGGCGGGCAAAGGGCGGACATAGGGCGGCTATAGGGCGGACACAGAGTGGGAAAGCTTAACTCATAATCATAGGTAGGTTGTAGGGTGGTCGTAGGGCGGAGCGTACGCATGATCTATGATATATGTTACGGTTTACGGATGTTGTAGGGCAAACACAGGGTAGGCATAGGGCGAACATAGGGTGGGCATCGGATGAACGACCTGTCTTCATGGGCATTCAATCCATTTACTGGGGTATCAAAGATTGCCTTTATGTATCGTTGACAGGTGGTGAGGTGGCGGTCGGCGGATCGCGTACGAAAAGTGTCTCGTCCGACTTTCACGTGCTGACTCTTCATCACACCGTCCATGTAGACATAACAACGCTCCTTGGTACTCAAAGGACGACATTCCCTCGTCAACCGGTTCAACCGCCATGTCTCCAGATCTTGGATGACGGGTCGTGGCATGATCCGCCGTTCTCTCAAACTCAATCGCTTCCATTCAGCGAGTTTGGTGTCAAAGTCGTTTTGCAGGAGCTGGGCCCATGGGAAATTCGTGCGCATATACTTCCGTATACCTTTTATGTCACCTGTGGGTGATCAATGGGTGGGCATAAGATGGTTACGAATTTCAAAGGGTGGGTATAGGGTAGGCATAGAGCGGGAAAGGTTTCCATTGGGTCGGCACATGGCGGACATCTACTGCAAAGGCATCTAAGGCACTGCGTACCTTCATCCAAGGTTATCGGTGTTTGCTTGCCAATCACCTCCACTCGTCGCTTTTGTGGCCCAGTGTATGGTGCAACCTTCTCATTAGATATTGAAGCATATATGCCACGGACTAGCATCAGCTGTTTTTCTAGCATCTGACCTGCGACAAACATAACACAAAAACAAACATTCAGTGCAGCCAGACGTTTCCATACCTATGTTCGCCCCCTGGAAGAAGCTTTCCATAGGCACGGTATACGTACGGAACCGATTCACAGTAAAGGCATAGGGTAAACAGAGGGTGGGCATAAGGTGGGCATAGGGCGGGAAACTTTGAGATTCCCATTCCCAGTGGTGACCACAGGGATAGCATAGGTTGGGCGTAGGGTAAACATCGATAGGGTGAGCCTAGGTATACATACCGTTCATGATGCTGGCTACTGGCTGCGATCGAGTTTTGACTGACTCCTTGCATTTCCCATAGAATGACTCCCACGGAAATAACCATGTTCCATGCGCAGGTCCTGTCAGTTCGATATGCCGAGGCAAATGTCGCAAAATATGCGTAGTTATATTCCAATCTTCAGGTGAAAACTCCTTCTCCCATCGGTCCATTAGAGCTTCAACCCGTTTATGCAGACCGTCCTCGGAGATGATGTGGTTTGAGACTATCTCACGCACCACTACGACGAACTCCCCAACAAAGGACGAGTATTTCGGATGAGGCAAATCTCCCAATGCGTCTGGCCAAGCTGCGATTGCGCTCATGAAGCCGCAAGTCATGAAGACAATCCCCACGGCGGCCTTCAGTTTTCTTGGCTCTCCTGTGCTCGCGCTGAACTCCATGCCCTTAGTTACCACGTTGCCCCAATTCCGATCGACTTTTGATTTCTTGTACCACTTAATCGCACTAGAACGAATGTCCTCATCCAGACCCCATGGTACAGCGAGTTCTGCAAAAACAGAAAAGAACAGCAGTCACTGTCATGCATTATTTGACAATCGCCAAGTTCCAAGGGTGGGTATAGGGTGGGTATAGGCCGGGTGCAGGGCGGGCATAGGGATGGAATTTATTTTCTCAGTTCCAAGGGCGGGTATAGGGAGGGCATAGGGCGGGCACAGGTATGGAATGAAATCCCGAGCTTGTTACATACCAGCAAAATGTTCTTCCAAGGTTTTCTCCACCTCGTTATCGTCCACAGGTTCAGGTAGCCACTCCGGGTGCACATGGTGACTTTCAGCATATCTAAGGCATTTAATATTCCAGTTGCACTGAAAAATAGCACATGTCATCCTATATTCCAAATTATGAAGTTCGTGCATAATATCCGGGAAGTAGTCCTTTGTCACGGAAAAGTGTGGCAACAACGAAAGTGCACACGGCCCTTTGATGCCCGTTTTACTATAAATCTCTCGAAGCTGAGCAGCAGTGTACAACCCAGAATCTGCGCAACGTGCATTTCTGGCCTGCAGCAATCGTACGTCCTCTTCGGTGCGGAGAGGTGCAGAACCTGTGAGGACAGTTGTCACATTCGTCATCGCATTCGTTTTCATAGCGTGGGCATAGGGAGGTCACAGGGCTAGCATAGGACGGCCGTAGGGCGGGCATAGGGTGGGAAACCTGAATTGGTTATCTCAGTGACGGTATAGGGATGCTATAGCTTTGTCACAGGGCGGGCATAGTGCGGGCATAGGGTGGGCATAGGCTTGACTACCTTTGAAAATTGTTTTATTCAAACAGCTTGTTCCCCAGGTCTCGCCGGTAATGTTGCAGAACATGCAGGCTTTAGAAGCGGAATTTCCTCCCACTCGATTGGCAATTTCTGTTATGCCCCCCGTGCCATAGTCAGCAACAACACACGTGAGCATGCATCGTAACTGGAAGATTTCCTTTTTTCTTGAATCAAACGCTCGGACACCAACATTCCACATGTCGAGCAACTCGTCCACCAAGAACTTGTAGTAAATCTGAGCATTACTCGGTTTATCCTCGATTATTCCGTATACCAATAGAAACTCGTACTTGGCTCGATACTCAGCAGGCAGATTTAAGATTTGGAACGTTATTGGGGTGATTGAGGACGTGACCGCCGTGGAATCGTTATGAGGATTCACTCCATCGGCACACATGAATAAGGAGATGTTCCGTGGCTCCGTAAAGAAGCCCGGCTGCTCGACATACACCTTATTTCTCCAGAAGGTCGACTCTGCGATTGAAACCGAGCAACGAAACCTATCATTTAAGGTGAGGAACACAATTACACTTTCTGGAAAAATAAATGGATGGAAGGCATAGGATAAGCATAGGGTGGTCATAGGGCGGGCGTAGGGCGGGCATAGGGTGGGCATAGGGTCATCATAGGATGCAAGGCATTATGAATTGGGCATAGGGTAAGCATAGGGCGGGCATAGGGATGGTATAGGCCGGGCATAGGGTGAGCATGTGGGAGGAATACACTTACGATGAAACGTAGTCACAACCGGCAGATCGTCGTTCTCCGCGGGTGTAGTTATCTTCCATGATACCAAGAGCTCGGCCATCTCTGGTATCAAATATAGCATCGGCAGGAGTTCGTCCAAGCGCCAAAACCTAAATACCTTGTACGGCTTTCCCGGAATAAGCCGTCCGTTACGTCGAGAGCTGGGGTGACACCGAAGTTTGTGGCAATGGAGGCACTGGGTAAGGTCGTCATGCCGGCCCGGAGTGAAGATCATGCATTCATTCCTGCAAACGTCGGCGGTATGGTACGGCAGGGCAAAATCCTTCCACATAGACAAAGCTTCTTTGAAGGAGGTCGGGAAACCATCTCGTCTCTGATTGCCGATGATGTCAACGTTGCCAATCACCGTTTGCCGCATGAGATTGAAGATGTGATCAAACATGGATTGGGTAGCATTGTGCTCGGATTTCGTTTCCAGCAGATCAATGACAAGACGATGCATTGTTGAAACCTTCTCGGCATCGACGTGATCAACGACCTGTGAAATCACGAGAGGCATCCCCAACTTTACAGGAACTGCAAAATAAAAAAAAGGGATTTCCTTCCGCATGTACGCCCTATGCCCGTCCTATGCCCGCCCTAAGCCGGCGCTATGGAAACATCCAATGCTTTGCATAGGCATGCCCACCCAGTAGTTTACCTATGCCCGCCCTTGGGAATACTCAGGCCCACCCTATGGAAACATTCTATGCTTTCCCATGCTATGCCCGCCCTATGTTCGCACTATGTCCATCCACAGGAAACGTCAAATTCCTTCCATAGGCATGCTTACCCGGTTCCCTACCTATACCCGCCTCTGGGAATGGTTCTTCCCACCCTATGGAAACGTTCCAATCTTTCCCATACTATGCCCACCTGTACGCATACGTACGCCCACCCTTGGGAAATATAGAAAGAGGGGTACCTCATGGTTATCCATATCCTCATCGTTGGCAGCAGGAATTAGAAGACGGGCACAATGTTCTTCCAGCTTTCTCAAATGATCCTGGAGAATTTCGTCCGCTTCTGCATTGGCATCTTCCATGTCATCATCACCTCCAAGGGAACCGCCATCACCACCATTACGGTCACCCCCGTCATCACTTGAAGTATCGTCTTCACTACTACTTTCCCCCATGTATACCGCTCCTTGCCATCTCTTGTATAGCTTCGTATGTCGTTGTATCGTTCGAAGAGGTTTTTCAACTTGTAGTCGGCACACGGTGCAAGGACATGGTGGCATGTCGACCCCGTGGTTGTTTAATACTGGCCCACAACACACCATCCATACCCGTGCACGCATGACTACTTGGAACCGTTGCTTCCTTTTTAACTTTTCATTTGCTAGGCATAGGGTGATCATGAGGCGGTCATAGGGTGGGCGTAGGGCAAGCATAGGCATGGAAACAATTAGTTGTGTTCCATAGGGCGGTCCGCCCAATGACATCCCTATGGAAGGTGTTCAATTCCTTCCATACCATGAACGTAGGGTGGACATAGGGCGGACATACGTTAGGAATGCTGTATTCCGGTTCCATAGGGGTGTCCACCCTATACAACCTATGGGAAAATAACTTGAATTTTCCATAGGGATATTAGGTTGATATTCTATGAACGGTCGAGGTGTTAACCCTATAATAATGGCGTCTGTAGGGTTGGAAACGGTTACACAGGGATGGAAAAACCCTATGTAAAACCTATTGGAACGCATTTCCATTGGCTTTCCGTAGGGCAAAAACCTTTCCATAGGGCACTTTTAAATCCCCTATCTGAAAATCGTATGGAATGGCTCTGGAAAATTTGCCACAGGCCCCTTTGGAAATCGTTTCCACAGGGTAATCATAGGTTGGCTCACACCATTTTCGGGATTCCATAGGTAACTTATAGGGATGGAATCAAAAAAATGAAAAATAGGGCAGGGTAAAACAGGCCCTTTCTGGATACTAGTTTGGCAACACGCCGCACTTGGAAAATGCCTATGGAAAATGCAGAATTACACTGTTAAGGAATGCCACAGAGATCATCCCTATGATAGTGGCGTCCATACCTGTGGAATGGCCTGGAAACAGGTTAAGAAACATCACCAATGTACCCTATGGAAAATCCGGAGCCTGTGGAAAAAGTGGTGTGCCCTATGGAAAATCCAGAGCCTATCCCTATGGAAACCCCTATGGAAAACCCCCTACCGCCGCCAAAAACCCCCCAAATAAAATGAGCCTGTTCGATCACCCCCAAGAAAACAAACCATTTGTTCACTGACGAGGGGGGCAAAAAAACAAAATTGCGGCCTGTATGCGCAATTTTGGCTATTAGAGATTTTATTTCTGGAACTTCAAAAAAAATCGGGATCTCATAGGTTCGATCGGATCTTCTGCTGGTTCTGCAGATCGATCGAAAATCTGCGATGTCGAAAATTGCGGCCGGTATGCGCTGTTTTGGCTAGTCGAGATTTTATTTCTGAAACTTCAAAAAAAAATCGGGAAGAACCTGATTTCAAACGAAAATCGAATCACATTGGGTCCGACAGCGAGATTCCACGCATGACATCAAATTATGAATTCTCAACGGCAATCTCAGACTGGATATGCCATACGTTGACCACAGGGATGGAAATCGTATTACAGGTATGCTTAGGCCGGGACATCCTAATGGAAAACGTGCCACGGCGGCGATCGATGGGAGTGTGCAAATAATCGCATGGAAAACCGTAGGGAAAGCTAATTAGACCCATAAAACTGACAAGCGTCAGCACACGCAGTTGTTTCCCAGTCGCCTTCGTTCAAAATGCCAAGAAGAACAGCAGCCGCAGAATATGCCAAGAAGAAAGTTGAGCAGAGCAACAAAAGGAAGCCTCCCACAATCTACGACGAAGACCGCACGAAAAGGAGCAAGAAGTGCCAGCAAACGCGGGCCATCGCACAGGCCCAGGAGGTGAAGAAGGCCAAAGCCGCAGGCAAAAAACTAGTGAAGGAATGCTTCGGTTCGGACTCTTCGGAATCCGAAGAAGAGGAGGAGGATGAGGAGGAGGAGGAGGAGGAGGAGGAGGAGGAGGAGGCCGCTAAGGCGGGACCAGCAGACCAACCGTTGGACTTCGTAAAGTTGATGCAAAACCCGCAGCAGATGGCAGCGATCTTTGCAATGATGCAACAGGCACAGCTAGGTGTGAAGAGCGAGGCGGATCCAGTGGCTAGGCGGCCGTCGGGGGCGACGGACGATGAGGTTTCTTTGATGCAGGCGGACGCCCGGACCCTCATAAGCGAATGGGAGGAAGCCAAAATACTCCCGGTGGGAGCGTGCAAAGAGGACCTTGGGAAAAAGTTCGTGAAGCTGAAACGAGAAATCGCCAAAAAACATATCCCCCCCTGCACCGACAAGCAAGTTCACACGTACCTGGTTGCTCACCTGAGCTATCGCAAGGCCCGCCGCGGAGGAACCGGCCGGTTCAAAATGAATAAGGGTGGGGACATCCGCATATATGGCGGACCGCTCAACGGTCTCACTGTGGAAAATTTCACAGGTCTCAAGGTACCCAATGCAGACATAATTAGGAAGCTCACCAAGTTCACAGACCCTGCAGCGCGGAAGGGCAAGGAGTGGACTACATTGCAGGGGCTCGTCGGCGGAACAATCGTGTGGCCAGAAGTGGATGAGGAAGATCAGGAGGATGAGGATGGGAAGGGGAAGGAGAAGGCTGCTGAGGAGGCTCCTAATGGGGGAGAGGAGTTCGAAGGTGAAGCTGGCGAGGTACGTAAGCTCTTTGCCTGTGAGGTACACCTATGCTCACCCTGTATTATAGGTAAACTGTAGGTACGGAACGTATTTTTGCTTTCACCCCCTACTGTACTACAGGCATACTATAGGTATGGCAGCTTTCAGCACTTGAATGGTATACTTATGCTTACCCTGTATTATAGGTAGACTATAGGTATGGAAACTTGGGAACTGACTTTATTTTGCTTGCTCGCAGGCCTCACGTGGCTTCGAGCTGCACTGTCCAGTGGGACTCTTCGGCTCCCCCCAACAGAGCAGCGACAAGCTTGACGAGAAGGAGGCCGCCAACTTTGAGCAGCGCTCGAAGTTTGAGTTGGCGGTGGGGATCGTGGAAGCACTTCCGGGCACCCTTTCCCAAACATTCACGGACCCCCCCATGAAGGTTCCCGATGGCGTTTACGAGATCTGCCTACTCGGGAACCGTATGCCGTCAAAGGCGGACGGCGGGAACCCGGCTATCAAGTCGTTTATAATGACGTCTTTGTTAAAGCTTCACGTCAAGAAGGATAGCGCGGTGAATGAGGCGGACTTCGCACACACGGAGGAATCGGTGGGGAAACCCAAGTCCGTCCTCTGGGTGGAGGGCCGCCACCTCCGACACAGCCACAAGGCGTCGGAGGTGGTGGCCCTCAAACAAAAGAAGATAAAGGAAGCTTCTTTAAAGGTACGTTAAAGGTTATTTTTTAAGCTTTGGAAAACCAACCAACATGACTTACATTTGCTCCATGGTTTTCCACAGGCGAATGAAAAGAAGGATGAGGAAGAAGAAGACGAGGCTCTGGAGGCGGAGCCGGCATGATGGCGAAATAGACTGTTTATATATGTTGTGAAATAGACTGGAAAAAGAGGTTTATGATGTGAAATAGACTGGAAACAATGGAACAAACGTTATTACGTATTGTGTATTAAGTTGATGACCAGCATTTCATACGTATAGTATCCCTGTATTATCCTTGTACTATACCTGTGGAAATAGTATTAGCATTCCATACGTACAGTATCCCTATACTGCCCCACTACTGTGCCTATGGAAAGAAAATATTAATGAAGTTCCATACGTATAGCATCCCGATATTATCCCTATATCGTGCCTATGGAAGCCATATGTATCTTCTGGTTCCATACCTACACTATGCCTATAGTAAATAGTTTCCATACGGATAACATACGTAGGGAAAGTTGTTTTCCATACCTATAATATACGGTTTTCATACGCATAGTATACCTGCGGAAAATGCTCTCCATAAGTATAATAACCGTATGGAATATGCATTCCATAGGGCGGGTCACCCTACGGAAAGAGTTTCCATAGGTATACTCCTGAGGCTGTTAACGGAATCATACGTATAATATCCGTATGGAATACCTTTCCATAAGTATACAGCACGTATGGAATTGCGTTTCCATAGGTATAGCCATCCTATGGAATAACCTTTCCCAAAGGTGAGCCACCCAGTGGAAAACCTTTCCATAAGTATGTCGGCCGTATGGAAACCTATTTCCCAAGGGACGCTAAGTGTATGGGCCCGTCTTCCGTAGGCATAATCTCCGTATGGAAAGATCTTTCCCAGGGGATACCATACCTGTGGGAAAATGTTCCATAGGTATATCGACTGTATGGAAGATTGTTTCCCAAGGTGTACTATGCCTATGGAACTCGCTTCCATAGGTACACCGTCCGGATGGAAACAGGTTTCCCAAGGGGAACCATGCCTGGGGAAAAGATTTCCATTGGTATGACCTATTAGGTTCCATAGGGCCAGCATAGGGTGATCTTAGGGATGGAACAGATCCGTGTGTTTTTCCACAGGGTTTTCCATACGCCCTTCCATAGGGAGGCTATAGGGAGAACACAGGTACGGAAAACGCTTGATATTCCAGGACTCTCCATTGGATTTCCATAGGGTTTTCCATACGATATTTTCCATACGATTTCTTCCATCCCTATGGAAAACGTTCCATAGGTATGGACGCCACAATCATCCCTATGGAACGCCTTGGAGAACCCTATGGAAAGCACAATCACCCTATGGAATGCACTGGAAAATAATGAAAACCTTCCCAAGGGTGAGTATAGGGATGGAAACTCAAAATTTTTGTTTTCGAGATAACCTCCAGTATCCATTTTCCCTTTTCCATAGGGCTTTTCCATAGGGTTTCCACCCACTTCCATAGGGATGGAAAGCTTTCCCAAGGGTTGTCAATCTGTAGGGAATGGGC
>Ga0209771_1002615_pt1 | contig 10768 bp, 11 predicted proteins | sample SaaInl59LU_5_DNA_FD_184639 | JGI IMG/M metagenome (GOLD analysis project Ga0209771, IMG submission 184639) | Marine microbial communities from expanding oxygen minimum zones in the Saanich Inlet - ESP_59LU_5_DNA (SPAdes) (version 2) | ecosystem: Environmental > Aquatic > Marine > Intertidal zone...
AACAAAGATCAGCTAGGAAACATCGAGTTAAAACAAGATTGTGCGTTTATAGCAGTGCCTAAATCGATCGCTGTGAACTTGGTTGAGAAATTAAACAACACTCGACTCAAAAAGAAAAAAGTACGGGTAACGATCTTATAACGAAGAGTCAAACCACCATAACACAATACGACTTTTCTTATTACCTAAATCCATTGGCAAAACCTCAAAGTTCGCTTTTGCTTTAGTTAATTGTTTTTTAATTGGTGATAGGCTAGCCGATTTTGAAACCAGTGTAGAAAATACGGTTACTTGAGTTTTATACAACACACTTTCTTTTATCAATCGTTTGATAAAAAGAGCCTCACCACCATTGCACCACAATTCGTTGGCTTGACCTTTAAAATTTAGAGCAACTTCTTTTTTGTTATAATCACTTCCTAAATTATTTATTTTTCTTTGAGATCCTCTAAAAGCTTCTTCTTTAGAGGAATGAAATGGGGGATTACAAACAGTAAAGTCAAATTGTTCATCTGTTTTGATTGTGTTTTTAAAAAGGAAACTTTTATTTTCTTGGTGTCGAATTTCAATCTTATTTTTCAATGATTTTGTAGTGCTAACATTTGCCTGTGCAATTTCAATGGCATTGGAATCACATTCACTGCCAACCATGGTCCAATTGAATTTTTGAGCACCTAAAATGCAATAAATGCCGTTTGCTCCAGAACCAATATCTAACCCTCGAAGTTTGGTTTTTTTATCAATATTAAATTGTTCTGAAAGAAATTCACGTATTTGCAATAAATACTCAAGACGTCCAGGAATAGGAGGGATGAGATAGCCCATTGGCAATTCATAATTCTCAATTTTGAAGTCCGCCAAAAGTAGGGCTTTATTTAATTCATAAACTGCTGCTGAATTACCAAAATCAATGGTCTCTTCATTAGAGGGATTTAAAACAATATAATCTTGTAATAACAAATGATGTATTACCAATCGTTTCAAATCATAACGATCGTTGTAAGGGTTTTGTGCATGCATAACGGCAAAGGTAGATGATTTCAGTCCTAACTTGTAGAAACTTTATTTTTATTACAATTGTTTTTTATTGAAACGAATGCCGTTGTTCTTCTGTTGATGAAGCGGTCAGTAATTGGTGAAATATTTTGATCGTATTAAAGTCATCAGTGATTTGATCAGAAACGCCTACGCCAGAAATACCGGTTTCAAGAATTGCTTTAATATCGGTTGTGGTGATGTCTCCTACGCCAAGAATTGGCGTATCGGTTTTTAAGGCATCCATAATTGCAGTAAAACCGTATAAGCCTAGTTTTGTTACATTGGAATGATCATCAGAGATGAATGGCGAAAGGTATAAATAATCAACATCTTTATTGATAAAGTTTTCGCAGTCTTGCAATGAAGTTGCGGTTGCACCTATCAATTGCCAAGGATATAATTCTTTTCTTAAAGAGGTAGGACAGGAGGAAGTTGGATCCACATGGATTCCATCAACCTTTAGATTTTTAGCGAACTTAATATGCGTATTAATTATAAGTCGTGTTTGATAATGAGCCGTAATCTCTCTAGTTTTTGTTGCTATTTTTAAAAACTTTTTTTCAGAACTACTTTGAATATCTAAAACTACCAATTCTGCTCCTGCTGCACAAGCATATTGTATGTTATCTAGATGCGTTTTTGGTGAATTTCCCTGTGAGATGTAATGTAGTTTTGGTATCATTCTGATAATTTATTTTACGAAGTGTGAATTCTTAAAAAGAAACGATTTTAGAACGTTCCATAAAATAAGATTCAAAACGTTTTAGAACGGGATGCATTTTTTCTGAATAAATTACATATTGGCATTTTTGAATACTTTGAGCAATTGACATCAGAGCCGTATATGAAGAATGTTGCGATAAAAATCCTGCATCATCTATGCTGATAATTTTTAGTTGAGCCGTGCTGACACCATTTAGTAAAAACAACTTGTTCATTGTTTTTGGGGTTGAGATAAGAATATCAACACCCATAAATATTTCTGATTTTTGAATGTCAATATGTAGCTGTTCATGCCCAACATATACTCTTAAAGAATTATATTTTGTATAGGCTAAAAACGTATCGTATAACTCCAAAGCTCGTTCTTTATTTTCAACTAGAACAACTGCCCTAGGGGCATTTCCAACGGCTTCACACTTTAACTTTTGTAAGGTAGTCCATACCAGTGCAGATGTTTTACCACAACCTTTAGGAGCTGTACAATACACATTTGCACCACTTTTGATGATGGGAATACTACTGCTTTGAAACGGCGTTGGCGTTTGTATTCCTAGAGATTCTAGTTTCTCTTGAACATCAGGATGTAATTTTTTAAAAGGCATAGAAATTTAAGAGAAACGGGTTAAGGATGTATTTGTAAAAGTTTATACAAATATAAGCTCTGTAATTTAAATAAAATGAAAATGTCGATTTCATTAGTATTAATAAAAGCTTTCAGCTATAAAATTACTATGAACTCTTTTACATTATTGAAGAAAAACATTCTAAAGCAATTTCCTCACATCCTTTTTCATCAGAGTCTGCATTATAAAACGAAGAATAATTAGCTTCACATTTATTTAGATAACATTCAATCCATTTTGTTTTGTTCTCACCAAGAGCTGATAACTCTTCGACCGCTTCCATTTCTATATAAAACTTTAGCTTGTCAGAATCGGACCAATTTCCTTTAACACTTCCATTTGAAAGAACATCATCATAGCATTCTAAAGCAATTTCCTCACATCCTTTATCATCAGAGTTTGCATTATAAAACGAAGAATAATTAGCTTCACATTTATTTAGATAACATTCAATCCATTTTGTTTTGTTCTCACCAAGAGCTGATAACTCTTCGACCGATTCCATTTCTATATAAAACTTTAGCTTGTCAGAATCGGACCAATTTCCTTTGACACTTATATTACAGCTAATTAATAATAATGATGTGAAAATAAATAATGCTATTTGAATTGACTTTTTTCTTTTCATTTTGTATTTGTTTTTAAGATACTTAAACTTACTATTTTTTAATTTAATATCAATAAACATACAGTTTGTTTATTATTTATTTACCAAAAATAAACATTTACACTAAATTCTAAGTGTGTAATCAATAGGATTTATAAGTGATGAAAATAAATAAATGTCTAAAAATTAGTAATTAACCTTAAGATTAATGAATTATTAATGTTTATACTTAATGTAAATAGTTAAACATATTATATCTTTATAGCCTATTATTCCAAACAAAATACTCACTTAGAAAGGGTGTTTTAGAGATCAACACCTATAAATTAAATGGAGTTATTTAATCAAGAAAATACACTATTCCCCTTAACTTATGCTGAGATTCTTCAACGTATACGAGCAATTGATCCTGTAAAGTACAGTTCAACACGCAACTATATAAATGGGGCGATCACGCACTTATCTCCATATATATCAAGGGGGATTATTTCAACCAAATTTATACTTTCTGAAGTTTTAAACAAAGGTTATAAGCCTGCACAAATTGAAAAATTTATCCAAGAATTGGCATGGAGAGATTATTGGCAACAAGTCTGGATAGCAAAAGGTGCTGCTATTAATGAAGATTTAAAACACCTTCAAACCCCCGTTTCAAACCACTCTGTTTCAAAAGCTATTGTGGATGCCACTACGGGGGTTGAAGCACTGGATACCGCTATTGAAACATTGTATAAAACAGGGTATATGCACAATCATTTAAGAATGTATCTAGCTGCAGTGGCGTGTAATATGGCTCAAAGTCACTGGAACGTTCCTGCACAGTGGATGTATTATCACTTATTGGATGCCGATTGGGCAAGTAACGCTCTAAGCTGGCAGTGGGTTGCTGGGTCTAACGCCAATAAAAAATATGTTGCCAATCAAGATAACATTAATAAATACTGTTTCACGACTCAAAAAAACACCTTTTTAGATGTGCCTTATGAGGCATTTACTTCGATGCAAATTCCTGAGGTTTTAGAAGAAACCCCTACAATTGAGTTGAAAACACCATTGCCAAGCCAAGCTAATTTAGTCGTTGATCACACACTCCCAACATGCATTTATAATTTTTATAACTTAGATCCGCTTTGGAAAAAAGAGATTTCAGTTAATAGAATATTATTGTTAGAGCCCTCTCATTTTGAGGCCTATCCTGTATCGCAAAAATCAATTGATTTCATCCTAAGTATTTCTAAAGAAAACATAGATGGAATTCAGGTCTTCGTAGGAGAATTTAAGGATTTAGTATCCGATTATAAGCTTACAAACATCTATTTTAAAGAACATCCTTTAAGCCAACACTATCAAGGAACTGAAGAATCGAGAGATTGGATGTTTGATGTGAAGGGGTATTACCCATCTTTCTTTTCGTTTTGGAAAAAGTGTAAAAAACAGCTTAAATATTGAAAAAACAGCTTGTAAATATTGTTTGGATAAAACGAGACCTTCGATCTCAAGATCATGAACCTTTATTGAAGGCTGAACAGTCTGGTATTCCTTACCGGATTGTATATCTATTTGAACCTTCCAGAATTGAATACCCCGACACAAGCCCTCGGCATTTGCAGTTTGTATACCATTCTATTGCAACTATGAATAAATCATTGTCAGCTTTCAATAGGAACGTAGAGTTGTTTTATGGAGAGGCCCTTGATGTTTTCGAATATCTTGATAAATGCGTTAAGATCAACAGTCTAATAAGCTATCGAGAAAGTGGGATTCAAAGTACATGGCAACGAGACAAACAAATCAAAGTATTCTGTAATCAACACCAAATTGATTGGCAAGAATCACAACGTGATGGGATTTTAAGAGGTATAAAAAACAGAGATGATTGGAACAAACAGTGGCATAAATCAATGCACCAACCGGTGATTCAAAACAGTTATTCTGTTTCCAAACTAGAGCCTTTAAAGCATTCTTTTTTATTACCTAAAAATTTAAAATCACTGTTAAAAAATTATCCTAAACAATTTCAACCTCCAGGAGAAGTAAATGCGTGGCGATACATTAAATCTTTCACCAACCAACGTGGGTTTAATTATCAGAAACATATTTCTAAACCTACTGAGAGCAGGATGTCCTGCAGTCGTTTATCTCCTTATTTTGCATGGGGCAACATGAGTATAAAGCAAGCTTTTCAGTTTATTGGAACACACCCTCACGGCACCAAAAACAGCAGGGCATTTTCTGCCATGTTAACTCGTCTTCATTGGCACTGTCATTTTATTCAAAAATTTGAAGTAGAGTGTCGTTATGAAACAGCGTGTATCAACAAGGGGTATGAGCTCTTAGAACATGACAAAAACGACGCTTTTATCAAAGCCTGGAAAACAGGTTCAACAGGGTACCCTTTGATTGATGCATGCATGCGAGCAGTGGAAACTACTGGGTGGATTAATTTTAGAATGCGTGCGATGGTGGTTTCGTTTTTAACATTAAATCTTGATCAAGATTGGCGCGATGGCACTTACCATTTGGCACGGCAGTTTTTAGACTACGAGCCTGGCATACACTATCCGCAGTTTCAGATGCAAGCAGGGACTACGGGCATTAATACGATACGTTTGTACAATCCAGTGAAAAATTCACAGGAGCATGACCCTGAAGGCCTCTTTATCAAAAAATGGATTCCTGAATTGAGCAATGTTCCTGTAGCCCACATTCACGAACCTTGGAATATGACCGCTATGGATCAGACCTTTTGTGGAGTTATTATAGGAGAAGATTACCCCCATCCAATAGTTGATTTACAAGAGAGTGCACGATTGGCAAGAGATAAAATTTGGGGGCATAAAAAGCATCCCGCTGTGCAAAAAGAAAAAAATCGTTTACTACAAACGCACGTAAATACACCTAAACAAAAATGAGTCCTAAAATAATGTCTAAAAAAGAGTATAAAATACATATTATTGGTGCCGGTGTTAGTGGACTTATTGCTGCAAGAGTTTTAGAAAATTACGGCTATAACCCTATTATTATTGAAGCAACAGATCGGGTAGGAGGGCGCGTAAAAACAGATATAGTAAATGGGTGTCAATTAGACCATGGTTTTCAAGTGTTACTAACAGCTTATCCAGCAGCCCAAAAATATTTAGATTACGATGCTTTAGAATTACAGGCGTTTTTACCAGGAGCCGCCATTTTTAAAACAAATACTCAAAAGATTATAGGAGATCCTCTGAGAAATATTTCATTACTAATACCTACTTTATTTTCTGGAATAGGAGATTTTTCTGATAAACTTAAAATCTTAAAACTGAACCAAAAGTTAAAAAAGAAAACAGTTGAAGCCATATTTTCAGAATCAGAACAATCAACTCAAGATTATTTGACAAATTTTGGGTTTTCGGATGCAATCATTACCGATTTTTTCAAACCATTTTTTAGTGGAATTTTTCTCGAAACTGAACTTGAAACCACCAGTAGGATGTTTGAGTTTGTTTATAAAATGTTTGGCGAAGGTCATGCCACAATTCCAAAAGAGGGGATGGAGGCAATTCCGAAACAATTATTAAAAAATTTAAGGACCACATCTTTTAGATTCAACACGAAGGTAACTGCATTAAAAGATGGCAAAATGACTCTTGATGATGGTACGCAATTAGATAGCGATTATACAATCGTTGCCACCGAAGCAAGTGCTTTAATTTCTAATTTAAAAAATCAATCTACCGATTGGAAATCTTGTACAACTTTATATTTTGAAACAGATACAGCTGTTATTGAAAAAAAGTTAATTGGTCTTATTCCAAAATCAAGAACCTTCATAAACAATATCTTTTACAACAGTAGTTTAGAAAGTGCTTCAAAACCCAAAACAGAACTGTTATCTGTCACGGTTATAGACGATCAGGGACTTTCTGATGAAGCTCTTATTGAGGCTGTTCAAACAGAACTAAAAGAACTATGTGGTATTTCTACTAAAGCTTTTATTAAATTATACAATATCCCTAGAGCATTACCAAAATTAAAAGATTTGAAGTACGAAATGACCCCTTCAGAAACACGTTTAACGGACCGTTTGTTCTTAGCTGGAGATACACAATTAAATGCCTCACTTAATGCGGCTATGATTTCAGGCGAACGGGCAGCGTTAGGAGTTATAGAGTCTTTAAAATCCCTGGGTTTTTAAGGGAATTTAACTAGTTACTATCCACAACTCATATCGGCTACAATTTTCCATTTGTCTTCTATCTTTTTAAAGATAACCATAAAAACGCCATTGGCATCCCCAACATTTCGGCTTAAAAAATAACTTCCCATAACCCAATAACTTTGACTTTCTATAGGAGAGATGTCTGTAATTTGAAAGGTTAGTGTACCACTGTGATCTTTTGTGGGATAGCCTTTTTTATAATTGTCAAGTGTCTGTTTCCAGCCTTTGGTTAATAATTTTTTCCATAGAATTTTAATGAATCACTTTTATAGTATCCCTCCATAAAACCATCTAAATCATTCGTACTCCAAGCAACTTCTTGATTTTTCATTACTTTCAGAATGGCGGCTTTGTCCGCTTTGATATTTGGTTTTATATTACAGCTGTCTAGCGTAACTAAAATAGCGAATTCTAATTTTTTTTTTCATAGTCTTATAATTTAACTTTTAATCATTTGAAAATTTTTGTAGGAAGTGTTGTTATATATTAACTTAACAAATATACAATAGAATTAATATTCAAATCAATATCATCATTACATGACACATATAGTTTAGCCTCAAATCTATTTTATAAAGATATTATAATATATTAAATATAAATATCATATATTGTTCTATAATTTATATTATGTAAAATAGAATATTTCAACAACCAATACCCTCTATTCCTAATATCTTTACTAATTTTGTAAATAATATATAAAACAAATGAATTTACTTACACTATTTCGCGTTGTAGCATTTCTAGAAGGTTTATCTTATATCCTATTGCTATTTGTTGGTGTTCCATTAAAATATTTAGGAAATGATGTCACACTAGTAAAATTACTTGGAATGCCTCACGGATTTTTATTTATGGCTTATATTGCATTTATAATTGTCCTGAGGTTTGACACTCCTTGGTTCAAGAAACATTTTATTTTAATTGCTTTAGCTTCAGTCATTCCATTTGGTACGTTTGTCGTAGAACATAAACTTAGAAAAACAATTAAGTAATGAAACAAATTATCGACTTAATGGTGCAGCTGTTGACTTCTTGGGGGTTGACTTCAAATTTTGCCAAAAACCTTAGTATTACAATTTTATTTATAGGCCTGACTCTGCTTATATATATCATAGACTTTATCATTAAAAGAATCATTCGTGCAATCTTTACCAAAATTGCCAACAAATCTAAAACAGATTTTGATGACATCATGCTTGCTAATAGAGTTCCAAGCAGTATTGCGCAAATTATACCTTTCATACTCACCTATAAAATTATTCCAAATTTGTTTTATGAGTTTGAGAAGTTAAAAGATTTTAGTGAAAAAACAATTTTAATTGTCGGAATTGCCCTGACTATATGGGGATTAAGAAATGTACTCAACTCTCTGAAAATATACTTTAAAACCCTTAATTTTCTTAAAGACAAACCTGTAGATAGTTACATCCAAGTCTTTATGATTTTTGTTTGGCTTACAGGAATTTTTGCAACTGTTGCCATTGTTTCCGGAATTTCATTTTTAGAATTTATTGCGGGTTTAGGTACGATTTCAGCCATTATTATTTTGGTATTTAGAGATACCATTCTTGGTTTTGTAGCCAGTATTCAGGTATCTATTAACGACATGGTTCGTATAGGAGATTGGATTTCTTTTGAAAAATTTGGAGCCGATGGCGATGTAATTGAAATTAATTTAGCGACTGTAAAAGTTCAAAACTTTGATAATACCATTACCACCATTCCTACCTATGCTCTCATTTCTGATTCGTTTAAAAACTGGCGTGGTATGAACGAATCGAATGGAAGACGCATCAAACGGTCTCTTAATATCCGTATGGATAGTATAAGAAACCTAAGCCAAGATGATATTATCAAAATATCTAAAATTCAACTTATATCGGATTATATTCTAAGACGGTCTGAAGAAATTAATACATTTAACAATTCAAATTCAATTGATAAATCTCTTCTTATTAACGGCAGAAACTTGACCAATATTGGTGTGTTTAGAAAATATATGGAATCCTTTATCGAACAGCATTCTGCAATCAATAAAGATATGATGATTATGGTACGTCAGTTGCAACCCTCAGCACATGGTTTACCCATTGAAATTTATGCGTTTAGTAGTGATAAGCGTTGGGCAAATTACGAATATATCATTGCCGATATTTTTGACCACATGATAGCATCTATCAATGACTTTGATCTTGAAATTTCAGAAACACCGGTGTTTACATCTTTAAAATAACAACCAATGAGTACAAGAGATTTCAGCATAAAATCCATTCGCTTGGATTCTATTTCTGATGCGATTAAATCAGAAATGTCAAATGAAGAATACTTTCAAAACAGTGTTTTAAGACCCTTAATAAAATTTCAAAACGATCTGTTAATTGCTGCTTTTTTGAACTTTACCAATAAATATAAAAACGTATTTTTTGAGTTATCAACGGAGAAGAAAATCACCTATATAGAAAATGCACTCTTAAAAGATAGTACACTCAGAAACAGTCTAAAAGATATGATTGTTGGACTCTTTACCGTCGAAGAATACAATGCTTATACACTCAATGCTTCTGCTCATAATAAGCGTATTGTGGGGATTATAAAAGAACGCCTTGTAAGTCATATTCAGCTGCTCACTGAAATGAGACCTACAGAATAGACTCCCCATTTAAATTGGTGGTCAGTACAGAGCTCATATAGTCGAAATAAGGACGAATGACTTTAAAATTATCAATAACAACTTTTTCAAAATCCTTCGAAAGGACTTCTTTGTCCGTGAATTTTTTTGTAAAAATAAATTGTTTTTTCCGTATCAAATCAATGTTTGGATCTAATTTGTCAAACCCTCTCGGAGCAGACTTTAACTCATCTCCTTGTAATTCTCCCCAAACAGATTTAAATTCATCCTGTTCTATTACTTCTCGTATGTCTTCTGAATCCATTTCAAATTCTTTACGGATTCTAAATAAATCTTCCTTATTAGGATCCCAAAAACCCGTCGCGATAAAACTCTCATTATTAGGGGCAATATGTAAATAATATCCCCCTCTTAGCTCTGGTTTACTGCGATGAAAACTGCCACCAAAATGGGTTTTGTAAGGCAATTTATTTTTCGAAAAACGCACATCTCTATAGATGCGAAAAACTTTAAAGCGATCAATTGAATCCACTGTATTCAGCTGTTCAAATAAGTGCGCATAAAACTGCTTCACTCCTATTTCCAAATCTTTAAATGCGGCTTTATGCTCGTGAAACCACTCCCGATTGTTATTCTTGTGAAGTTTTTTTAAGAAACTAAATACGTCTTTAGATATCATGTTTTATAATTTAAAATTCAACCTTATGTAAAATCAACCCCGAAGCAGGTGCGATATAATCCATCACTTCTTGACTCTCTGCTTTTAAACTGTTTTTTATGTATTCCAAATCAATGTCTCCACGACCCAATTTGATCAAAGCCCCCATCATCAATCGTATTTGATGCCGTCCAAATCCTTTTCCAATGACTTTTAAAACATAACTTTTCTCTGGAAAAAAACTGGCTGTATATAAAGTATTTTCTACAAGCTCACAACAGAT
>Ga0209771_1002625_pt1 | contig 10743 bp, 10 predicted proteins | sample SaaInl59LU_5_DNA_FD_184639 | JGI IMG/M metagenome (GOLD analysis project Ga0209771, IMG submission 184639) | Marine microbial communities from expanding oxygen minimum zones in the Saanich Inlet - ESP_59LU_5_DNA (SPAdes) (version 2) | ecosystem: Environmental > Aquatic > Marine > Intertidal zone...
GAGGAAAATTAACTTTTGGACAAAATATTATAGAACAAAATTTTGCAGACTGTTATATTTCAGGTGAAGGAGAAATTGCACTAGTAGAATTATTAAAAGGAAATTATAATTATCCTGGTATAAACAGTCCTATGTACAAACAAATTGATGATATAGACAATTTACCATTTCCGGATTATTCAGATTATCAAAAAGACTATGGAGATATAAAAAAGATTACCTTAACAGGATCTAGAGGATGTGTGCGCAGATGCAGCTTTTGTGATATAGGTGCATTTTGGAAAAAATTTAGATTTCGTAGCGGAGAAAATATTGCTCAAGAGCTTATTAGGAATCATAAAACTTACGGAAGTAAAACACATTTCTTTTCTGATAGTTTAATAAACGGAAGCATGAAGGCGTTTAGAGAATTGTGTGAAGTAATGGCTGATTATCATGAAAAAAATCCCCGTAAAGAGGATTGGATAAGATGGGGAGGACAATTTATAATTAGAAGTGAAAAACAAAGTCCTGCTGAAGATTACAACTTAATGAGCAGAGCCGGAATGAGTTGGGCCAGTATTGGAATAGAAAGTGCCAGTGAAAATGTGAGAAATCATATGGATAAGCAATTTACCAATAAGGACATGTATTTTAGTATTGACAAACTTATTGAAAATGATATACCTGTAACAGCAATGTTTATTGTTGGGTATCCTACCGAAACAGAAGAAGACTTCCAAGAGAATATAAGATGGTTAGAATATTACGCAGACAGAAATAGTTCTATAATCAAAGATCCTAACAAAGGTCAAATTATGGATATAAATTTAGGGCAAACTCTAGGTGTACTGCCAGGCTCTCCACTAGCAGAAACAGATGTGTATGAAGGATCAGAGTTGTGGATTTCGAAAACAGTGCCAGGATTAGATTTTGGTGAAAGAGTCCGTAGAAGAAAAGAATTATCTCGTGTGGCTAATAAATTAGGATACACAGTTCGTTGGGACGAAAAACAACTCCACTTTCTTAATAGAAAACTAGAACGCTGGGAAAGAAAAGGTAGACCTGTAAAATGACCAAAACTTTTTGTGTTTTACCTTGGATGCATGTTGCTACTAATGCAAGTGGTAATCTTCGTGTTTGTTGTAACTCAACTCCTGGTAAAAACTTTATTACAAAAGAAGACGGCACACCGTATAAATTACAAAAAGACGATTTGCAAGAAGCATGGAATAGCACAGTTTATAAAACAATAAGAAAACAGATGCTAGAGGGTGAGCGGCCTGAAATGTGTACTCGTTGTTTTAGAGAAGAAGATGCAGGAGTTAAAAGTGCCAGACAGGCTTGGAATGAAAAATGGAAACAAGATGTTAAGTATACAGAAAATGCACCTTTTGATATACAATATGTAGATTTGCGTTTGGGGAATTTGTGCAATCTAAAATGCAGAATGTGCAATCCTTATGCAAGTAATCAATGGGTCAAAGAATGGGCACTAGTTGAAGATGCACTAGAGCCTAACGAGTATGAACGCTTGAGTAAAATGAGTTGGCCCGAACATGAAAAAACCTGGAAAAATCTTTTTAGTATCGCAGATACTGTTGATGAAATATACTTAACAGGAGGCGAACCTACCATAATACAAGAACAGCATAGACTACTTGATTATTTTATTGACAAAGGAACTGCTCACAAGATCAAACTAAAGTATAACACTAATCTTACTAATGTTCCTAAACATCTAATTGACAAGTGGACGAAGTTTAAAAGAGTACAGTTGAATTGCAGTATAGATGCTGTTGGAGAATTGGATAGATACATCCGTTATCCTAGCAGTTGGAACAAGATACAAGAAAATTTTGATATAATTAGAAAACTTGAAAATGTCTATATTGAAATACACTGCACAGTGCAAATGTATAACATACTAAGGCTGCATGAATTATTAGATTGGGCACAACCATATGGTCATAAAATTTATCTCAATATTTTAAACCATCCTGAATATTTAAATATAAGAGTTTTAAATAAAGATCTAAAAGAAAAAGTAAAACAAACTTTAAGTTCTTACACTCATATAGAAAAAGTTCAAGGTGTAATAGATTACATGCTTGCTGAAGACTGGAGCGACAAATACACACAATTTGTTGAATATACTGTTGCTTTAGATAATTCCCGTGAACAGGACATAAAACAAATTGTTCCGGAGTTGCTGTATGAACAGTAAAACCTATTGCCCTATGCCTTTTGTTACACTGTCGGTTAATCCTGGCAATTACATTTCTCGTTGCATGATGAGTATGACATCAATGGGTGATATATCAACTAAAACTTATCAAAACAAAAAATTTAAAAAATTAAGGTCAGATATGCTTAATGGCGTTTGGGATGAAAAAGGTTGTAGCAGTTGTTTTTTAAGAGAACAAAATGGTTTAACTAGTCAGAGACAGAAATGGTTAAACAATGAAGGAAAATATCTTGGAAAGCAAGGTATATATGAAAAAAATTTAAATGTAAAAATTAATAATATACATCATTTGTATCTGAATTTTAGTAATATTTGCAATTTTAAATGCAGAATGTGTGGACCTCATTTTAGTAATGCTTGGATACCAGACGCAAAAAAATTAGGTGAAGATGGCCTAGTTGCAGGCAATGAAGAAATTCCGCCTAAAAGCCAAGTAGATATTGATAAGTTTTTTGCTGAGTTTGGGAATAGATTAGCATATCTAACACAGATATGGATTACTGGTGGAGAGCCTTTTATAGATGATAGTATATACAATTTTTTTAAAAAACTAGAAGGCTATACAGATTTAAAAAAAATAAAAGTAAGTATAAACACTAACGGAAGCAAACTAGATATTCAAAAACTGCAAGAACTTTCCCATCTACAGAATTTGACACTTAATTTTAGTGTGGATGCAACTGGCAACCTGTATACCTATATGAGAGGATATCAATATTCTTTTGATCAAATAAAAGAAAAAATAGATCAATGTGTAGAACTACAAAAAACACAAGCAAATTTAAACATTGCTGTAAACGGCACTTACCAAATTTATAATATTCTTAATATAAAAGATTTTTGGAAATGGGGTAAAAGTATAGCTGAAAGTAAGAAAGGCAACTGGGTCGAATACAGGACACTATTAGGTCCAAAGCATTTTAGAGCAAGGCATGCACCTATAGATATAAAAAATCAAGCAATAAAGATGGCAGAAGAATTAATTGAAAGTGATCCTTATTATAGCCATAATCATTATTTACAACAAGTTATAAAAGAATGCAAGCAAGATAGCGAGCCCGGACAAGTTAAAAATTTTTTAAAGTGGAATCAGACTTTGGATAAAATTAGAAATGAAGATTTACAAGATTACTGTTCGTTTCTATGTGAAGGGTGGAAAAAGGAAGGTATTTTATAATGTATTGTAGAGCAGGAAAAAACCATATTTGGCTTAGAAATCTAGATAATGAGGGCAGTGCAGTAGTGCAATTATGTTGTAGTCTCACTGACGGAGATAAACATAGATATTTTTTAAGGAACACAAGAGATTTCAGGAATTTAATTGAAACGCCAGAATGGAAACAAAAATATAAAATTCTAGAAAATGGACCCATGCCTGGAAGTTGCGATATATGCGTAAACAAAGAAAAAGAAAAAACTAAAAATTCTCAAAGATTAAAAATTAATAGTTTATGTTACAATGAAAAATTTTTTTTAAAAATAGATTTTAGTAATAAATGTAATTTAAAATGCATAATGTGCAATAGTGGCAGAAGCACATCTTGGCGCAAAGATGAGCAAAAATTAATAAAGTTACTGGATAATAATAAGTACGGATTTTCTGCTGATGCTCACGGAACCTTAGGTACAGATTGGTGGAATGATATAGAATTAGACTTTTGGAAAAATTTAGGAGCTTTAGAAATATCAGGTGGAGAACCTTTGTATCAAGAAGAAGCTCTTGCATTTTTAGATTTTATTGCTGTCAATGTTCCTAACATTGATTTGAGAATTATTACTAATGCAACTCTTTTAGACAATGAAGCTATTGCACTTTTAAGCAGAATTCCAAACACAAGACTTTTAATAAGTGTTGATGGCTGGCAAGATAAAATTTATCAATACAGTAGAGGAGGTTCTATAACACTTGATACTGTAAAAGAAAATCTTTTAAACCTTGCTAAAGGAAAAAATGTTATTAGGGCTAGTATTGTTGATGTCTGTCATTGTATTACATATGATCAAAAAAAACATGCTAAAAAATGGATTGATAAGCATGCTCCTAAATGGGATTATCACCAGGACCTAGTGTATTCTCCTAAGTATCTCGATCCAAGAACAGTTCTTCCAGCACATCTATATCCCGAAGGTAAAAAAGATCTTGTTTTACAAAAACAATTTAAAGATTATGTGCTGGCGCTGGACAAGATAAGGGGTACAAATATTCTAGATGTTAGACCAGAATTTGAATCTTGGTTTGAAAAATTAGATTGACCAGATAAACAAAAGGTGTTACAATAAATTATGACTGAAGATTTAAAATGGAGTAATTATGATTTTACGCAAATACCTTTTGAAGACATCGTACAAGTGGGTCAGCGTACTCTGCTTTACCGTGATTTGTTTACTGTCAGTTGGCTCTTGGGCAGATTCTGCAACTACAAATGCAGCTACTGTTGGCCATATGCAAGAAGTGACAGAAAAGATCACAGACCAACCGAGCTGTGTCTTCGAACTGTCGATGAAATCAAAAGACAGGCTAGAGAGAACGGGTTCAACTCATTTCACTTTTCTCTGTCAGGAGGTGAGCCTACCTTTCATCCAGGATACTTGGACATTCTCAAACATCTCGCTGACGATGTAGAAAACACCAATTACACAAGCATACACATGACTTCGAACTGCTCAAGAAACATGAAGTGGTTTGAAACTTATGTAGAATATGCCAAGCCTTTTCATAGGGCAAGTATTACAGCAAGTCTGCACACAGAACATGTAAACACACCAGAGAAGATGCAAGACTTTGCAGATAAGTTGATCTTCTGTCAGGAGCACGATGTACAAGTTACAATTAATCAAGTCATGGTACCAGATTGGTTTGAGAGAGATTGGGAAAACGCTTTATTTTTTCACGAACAAGGAATTAACGTCACTCTTAAACCGCAGTCCGACCCTACCGCGTCTAGAGTAGTCGACGGGTACACTGATGAACAAATGAAACGATTGTGGAACGGAATGCCACAGCGTAGTTACACAGAACATAAACGCAAATGGGAAGGCAGACCGAAACCTAGTTTTGAAATACCCGACTACACTATAGGTAGAAATGACGCTAGTGTGCCTTGGCACATGCAAGTGGAATTAACAGATGCAAAAGGTAAAAAGTGGTATATGGACCAAGCAGAACGCTTTAATGCCTTTAATTTCAACAATTTCGAAGGATGGCGGTGTAACGCCGGTTTTAGCGGACTAATAATACGCGAGCCCGACGGTTCAGTAAAAAGGAGCTATAGTTGTCATGATGCACCCCTTGGTAACATCGAAACAGGTTTTACGCTATTTAAGACACCTAAAACTTGTATTACAAAAAGTTGCGTAAGTAGTGCTGATTCAAAGATACCTAAGAGGAAATCTTAATGTTAATTCTAAGTATTTTACTAGGAACACTATATGGAATGATTATTGGCATTGTGCCAGCAGTTGGTGCAACAGTGGGATTAACATTTTTATTTGGATTTATAAGTGTACTACAAATAGATCCTTATCTTAGTCTAGCATTCATTACAGCCGCTATAGCATCGTCTACAACAGCAGATAGCCTTAGCAGCATACTTGTGGGCATCCCGGGTGCTAACAGCAGTGCTGCGACCGTTATGGACGGTTATCCTATGACTAAAAAGGGTGAAGGTATTAGAGCAGTTAGTGCTGCAGTTTTTACAAGTACAGTTAGCGGACTGCTTGTAGGTATAGCAGTACTCAGCTTCTTGCCTTATTATACATATTTCTTACAGTATGTAACTACTTTTGGTATTTGGATTATACTGTGTTTGAGCTTGACTTGTATTGCATTTCTAACAAGTAAGAGTTTTATTAGAAATGTTATTGCTATAGGTAGTGCTTTTGCAATCGGACTAATAGGTACAAATCCTATAACCAATGCAGATAGGTTTACATTTGGCTGGGACTATTTAGGTGACGGCGTACAACTTATTTTTATTGTAACAGGTATATTTGTTATACCAGAATGCATAGAACTTATACGCATGGGGAAACGATCTGTGGAATTTAAAATTAAAGACCAAATAGGACAAGGTATACGAGACTTTTTTGTAAATTGGCGCGAAGCAAGTATCGGAACGGGTGTTGGATTTGTAGTAGGACTTATTCCTGGTATTGGCGGCGCAGTTAGCGACTGGGTATCTTATTCTCTTACAAAAATTAAAAATCCAAAAGAAACATTCGGCAATGGTAACATCAAAGGTGTTATAGGTCCTGAAGGTTCTAATAATGCACAGAAAGTAACAAGCCTTATTCCTACAATACTATTTGGTATACCTGGCGCAAGTTTTGCAGCAATCTATATAGGACTTCTAATGTTCTTAGGTTTTGAAGTAGGAACAGTTGATGTTTTATATGATAAACAATTTACTGATATTACTTTGTGGAGTTTTCTTTTAGGTACTGTTCTTGTTGCTGTGCTTATAGTGCCTTTGTTTACACCTATCAAATGGCTATTAAGTATTAATCAAGCCTATGTTGCTTGCTTCATTTTAATATTCTGTGCATATGCTTGTCTAACATACACAGGCGGAATAGAAGATGTAGTTATGTTTTTACTAGCAGGCATGTTTGGTTGCACAATGAAATACTTTCGTATTCCGCCTGCAGCATTTTTAGTTAGTTTTATATTATTTCCTAAAGTAGAAACTTATACAATTAGTGTTGCTACACTAAATGGTTGGTTCTAGTAGAGTTGGAATACCTGGATCTATCTTTACTAACCAGTCGTTAATACATTTGTGTTCATACTTTCGACCATCTGATGTTCTTGGCACCATATATTTGAAATCAAACATTTTAATTTTTCCGTCTTTACCGGTCATGTTACTTAGTGCATGATTATGCTTATACACTTTACGACCTTGTAGTTCTAGAAAGAACTGGTGTAATTCATCTACAATATTTGGAAATTCTTTGTGTAGTGTTTTTTGATTATAATAAACTAGTAAATCAGGCCCGCAATATTCCTGTACTAAGTAGAATCCGTTGTCAGTTTCACCGTATTCATATAATTCTACAGCCCAGTGTTTAAACTGCTTAGACCAGTAAATTTCGGCGTCATAAAGCTGTTTTAAGGTCTCGTAGCTGTTCTCTACTATAGTTTCGCTTCTATGCCCTATCCCGCCTACTTTGTAGTATTTCTTAACTAATTTACGATCTTTATCAATCCAAACTTCAGCTGCACTACCGCGTCCACCAAAATCTCTAGTAAAATGTTCATACATAGTTTACTACGCCTTTGTAGTATTCGTCTAGAATATTCGAAATTGTATCTGTTTTATCTTGTCTATAATTGGGAATAGTTTCTTGTAACCATTTTACTATACTAGATGTATCATTATCGACCAAATGGGTTAGGAAATCAAATTTTTCTTGATGCGGCTTATGGTTAAAAACATCTATATATTGGTTCCAGTTGTTTGCAGTACTAGCATCAGGCCAACATAATCTTGCTCTTTCTTTTTGATAATTTTCTCCGCGTTCTGTTTGTGGTACTATACTAATATATCTAATATTTGAATCTAATTCTCCTACATCATAATCCCAACTATGACATCCAAAATATACTGTGTGATTTTTCATTTTATAGTCATTTCCTATAAAAAAGTTCTTACGGTCTTTAATTGCGTAAGTAAGGCAACCTATTTGATCAAATATAACATTGATGCTATAATCTGGGTTTTTGTGCCAATACCATTCAATATATTTTTTAGGTAGAGTGTTAAAATCAATTTCTCTACTTGCAGGATGGTCTGACAGACTGCCCTCTAACCATATTTTTTTATTAGTATAAGGATTGTCTCCGTCCACCTCTGCTAGTAAACGCATTAATAATCGTCCACTACTACCAGGAATATAATCTATTACTACAAGTTTATTTTCGTCTAAGAACATGTAACTCATGTTGAACTTCCTTTTTAATTTCTTCAGTTATACATTTAAGTGTTTGTCCTTTATAGGCCAGCATCCATATCTCACAAGGACTAAGATTATTTTGCCTACAATATTCTTTCTGTATAGGTTTTGCTACTTGTGTTATGTAGTCTGCAGGAAATTGTGCTAGTATTTTTTTAGAACTTTCAACACTAGGACTGTTGAAGTAATTGTATGAAAATGCAGCACCATGAACAGGAACAGTTAGAGTGTTTGCAAGATCGTCTCCAAACACAATACCTGCCCGTAATCCACCTAGGTGAAAGTTTTTGCTTAAACTAAATGCTACAGCATCATAAACAGGATTACTAGTATCAAGTGTTTCTAAACTGCTTCCGTAAAAAGCACAATCTAAAAATATCTTGCTATTATTATTTCTGCATATTTCAACTAATTTAGAAAAATGGTTGTGTATTTGTCCTATATGATTTGGCTGGCTTACTATAATATAACTATTAGGTTCAATAGAATCTATATTTTTCCATTCTATTGTTTCGAAATTATAAGGTTGCAGTATATGCCAATAGAATTTATAATCGCTTTCAAATATATAAAATTTTTTAAATTCTTTTGATTTATGTGCTACTTGTTGTATTATAGCATCGTGTATGCCGTTTGTGATAGCCCATTCTATCTTTTGTTCACATCCGCTAAACTTGTGTATCCATTGTTTCCATAATGCGTATACTTCATCAAGATCTTGTTTATTGCCTTTGTTCTTTATTTTTACAGTAGACAACACATCTTGTATTTGTTGTGGACAAAAACTATAGACTGACATCTTCAAACATTTCCTCTATAGTAAACTGTAAACTAATTCTGTCTTTGTTTTTAGGTACAGGTACACTGTGAGGTTGTTTTACATTAACTATCATAGGTTGTGTATATTCAAACACTGCTACTCTTTTCGCGTCTTCGCTATCTCCGTCCCAAAAGTATATTGGTTCGTGATCGTCGGTTAGTGGTATAATAACAGCAGTATTACGGATAACATCAGCATGTGGAGGTAATCTAAATCCCACAGGTATTTTGTTAAAGAAACAATTTCTTATGGTCACATTACCAAGTTGATTGCTTATTTTTTTTATTATTGGTAAGGACGGATCTACTGGTTGTTCCCAGTAGTCCCGTTCTTCTCCTAGTACATTTTTGAACTTGCGCCAAGATTGAAAATTTTTATCTGCTAATTGTAGCAGTTCCTTGGCGTTGTATTCGAGTTCAAGATATCTTGCGTACATTATTGTCCAAGTTCTGGTTTGAAAACACTTTGTAGATTAAGCGCATTAGTATTAAATTCAACCAAGTCACTGAGTGCTTCTAGTGTTACAAGGGTCATAAGTGTGTCTCTGTGAGCATCACCATTAGCACCTATTTTCCAATTGTAGTCACCTACGCTTTTTTTAATTATAGCAACACTTTCTGGATCTTGTGACATAGCTTGTAGACTGGCTACAAGTTTGTCTAGATTAGGATTATCCTTGCTTACCCAAAGTGCTTTTTGCATTCCGTCTCTGAAACTTTTTACTAGTTTGTAAGCATTGTAGAATCTTCCACTAGGTGCAACACCCCAACGCTTTTCAAATAGTATTTCGAATTGATAGCCTGGATAATTTGGATCGTCACCGTGTTCTCCTGTTTCACTGTTTAGGATTCCATGATGAAACCAAAGTTCTGCGTTGTCGTTTGATTCAACATGTTTTTTGTATGCTGCAGGATTTTCTCTAGTACCATTAAGTTCACCATTCTTAAATGCAAGGCGTCTCTGCCCACCACTCATACCGCCTACCCAACGCACTTTGTTCTTAAAGCAAGTTGTGTATTGTTCAACAGTTAGATCTGGACCGCACAACAACATAGTCATTGCAAATGCTTCTGGGACCATGCCTGAACCTGCAGCAAATTTTACATTTTCGCTCATAAAGTCTGTGCCTAGGGTTTTAGCTGCAATAATGTTTAAATTCATTAGACCAACACTAGCGTATTGTCTGTAGTCATAGTCTACTTCTTCCTGTAGGAAAGAAACACCATTACCACCATGACTAACCATTATGACCTTGTCGTTGGTTAGCATTTCATTATGCCACTTGTTAAATCCAGGTATGTCTCTAGCGCCTGGAATATGTTGAATAACAATCCTTTCGCCGAGATGCTTTTCCCATTCTGTGGCAACAATTTGTGCCCACACGCTAGTACCACCACCCGGTTTTTGTGGTACAATAAGGGTGTAATCTGCTCTTGCTACTGTAGCAACAAGCATGAACATTATGCTAATTAATATTTTCATGTTTCCTCCATTCTGCATATATTCTGTTATTGGTGTCCCATTTGCATTCTACTACAGTACATCCAAACTTTTTAGCCCACTCATAATTTAAATCCATGGTCCACGGAAAGAATTTAATATTTTCTACACCGTCCCAAGGATGATCTTGATCACCTGGATTTTGTCTCCAAAAGATTCTACCTCCAGGTTTACATAATTCTACTGCTCGCTCAACTTGATATTCTACGGTTGCTGGCATGCCAAAATTTAAACTGCCCAA
>Ga0209771_1002629_pt1 | contig 10734 bp, 10 predicted proteins | sample SaaInl59LU_5_DNA_FD_184639 | JGI IMG/M metagenome (GOLD analysis project Ga0209771, IMG submission 184639) | Marine microbial communities from expanding oxygen minimum zones in the Saanich Inlet - ESP_59LU_5_DNA (SPAdes) (version 2) | ecosystem: Environmental > Aquatic > Marine > Intertidal zone...
TTTTCATATAACTGAGAATAAAGTGAAACCAGAAATCAAAGAACGTGTAATACTTTATAAAAAAGAGTGTTATAAAGTTTTAGATGATTACTTCAATCAAGGTTATGCTTTAAATGAGGAAATATTGATTGAGAACCCTGATCTTCAGCAAAAATTATCCGAAGAGGTTCAAGAATTACAAAAACTTAAACCTTTCGATATTCTTTATGATGAAGATTCTGAGCCGTACACTTATATAGGTGAAATAGTAGGGGGGAATATTCTGCTACATCATAATCCTACTAAATTCTATTACCTTCTAAACGAACCAGAAGGGTCAGTAAAAACCTTTAAAGGTAAAATAGCAAAAGAATTCAAAAAGGGTAATCCTTTACGCTTCGAGCAAGGTATGGAAGGGGCCAAAGGTCAGAAGTTGTTGGTAAAAAATGAGGCACTTTTAGACATACTTAAAAAATATCCGCAGTACCAGCTTTGTTCAGAAAAAGCCCAAAAATTGCAAAGTGCGGTTTTAGAACTTGTAGAAAAATCAGAAGGTCTTTATATCGGCGGCGTTGCTGGTTCATTAGAACAAAAGAGAGATCCTATTCTTAGTGAATATATTGTGAATCACGAGGCAATAGCTTATAACTCTGAAGCTATTTTGAATAGTCGTAACGTCGTTTATGTTTTAAGACTAGAAAACGGTTACTTTTATATTGGTTCGGCAGTTGATCAAACTCTGGTACAACGCTTCAAGAATCATAAAGTTATAAAAGAAAAGCAATTGCAAGAAGTATACTTATTATTTGTGCTTAAAAAGCAAAAGAATAGAGTTAGTATTAACGCTGCGGTGTTAGAAGCAGAGTTACAAACCATTATTGCCCATTTAACGAACTCAACATATACCGCTATTTCAAATAGCGGGGAGTTTGGTTTCAAAGCAAGCTCTAGTGATATATTTAGGGCTTTTTTTGAGTGCAAACATTTAGATGCTTTTGATTTAGTTGACAAAGAATCGTGTTCAACTATATCTAGGTTTTTGAATAAGCAACAGAAAGAGAGCGAAGCGGTTTTAGATTGAAAGCCGTCGGCCCTTGTCTGCAGGCGAGCGTAGCGAGGCGAGCGTAGCGAGAAAGGAGGCAATCGCGAATTTTATATAGCAAAAAACAAGGTGCTTGTAGCTTAATGGATAGAGCACCAGACTTCGGATCTGGGGGTTGAGAGTTCGAATCTTTCCAAGCACAAAGTCCCTTTCGTCTAGTGGTCAGGACGTCGCCTTTTCATGGCGAAAACACGGGTTCGAATCCCGTAGGGGATATACTTCTTCTTTTTTAACACACAGAAGAAGGAGAAGCGCCAGCGGGGCGACTTGCAGACGAATAAATATTAAAAATATTCTCTACTATAAGTTTATTTAATTAATTATTTAATTTATTTTATTTAATTTAAAACGCCCTGACAATCGGGCTTGAGTACACAAAATTATTCACGCTATAAATAAAAAAGGAGAGCAAACAAGCAAAGCAAAGCAAACAAGCAAAGCAAAGCACGCCCGTGTTGGAGCACGCCCGTGTTGGAGCACGCCCGTGTTGGAGCGAAGCGAGTAAAGAAAAGAAAAGACGCCCGTGTGTTGAAGTGAACGTAAGTGAACGTAAAGCAAAGTGAAGTGAACGTAAGTGAACGTCAAGCGAAGCGAGTAAAGAAAGAAGTGAAGTGAACGTAAGTGAACGTAAAGCAAAGAAAGTACGCCCGTGTTGAAGCAAAACAAGCAAAGCAAAGTACGCCCGTGTTGAAGCAAAACAAGCAAAGCAAAGTACGCCCGTGTTGAAGCAAAACAAGCAAAGCGAGTAAAGAAAAGAAAAGACGCCCGTGTGTTGAAGTGAACGTAAGTGAACGTCAAGCGAAGCGAGTAAAGAAAGTGAAGTGAACGTAAGTGAACGTAAAGCAAAGTACGCCCGTGTTGAAGCAAAACAAGCAAAACGAGAAAAGAAAAGAAAAGACGCCCGTGTGTTGAAGTGAACGTAAGTGAACGTAAGTGAACGAAGTGAAGTAAGTGAAGTAAGTGAAAGACGCCCGTGTGTTGAAGCAAACAAAGAAATAAGATCTGAGTATTCCTGGTTAATTAAAAGGGGTTCCTTACCCCTGGTGTGTTTTACCTTTACTTCTTACTTACTTTACTTCTTACTTACTTTACTTCTTACTTACTTTACTTCTTACTTACTTTACTTCTTACTTACTTTACTTCTTACTTACTTTACTTCTTACTTACTTGCTTCAACACGGGCGTACTTGACTTTACTGTTTGACTTCGCTTTACTTGACTTTACTGTTTGACTTCGCTTTACTTGACTTTACTGTTTGACTTCGCTTTACTTGACTTTACTGTTTGACTTCGCTTTACTTGACTTTACTGTTTGACTTCGCTTTGCTTTACTTACTTCAACACGGGCGTACTTTACTTCTTATTACTTACTTGCTTCAACACGGGCGTTCTTTGCTTTACTTGTTACAATAACCTCGCTTTGCTCGGAATTAAAATTAATAAAACTAAAATATTAATTTTCATTATAGTAGAGAATATTTTAGAGTTTCTAATCAAACCACACACGGGCGTTGTTTTAAATAGATTGCGTTAATAATTTTGTGTACTCAAGCCCGATTGTCAAGTTTAGGTAGCTCAGTTGGTTAGAGCAAAGGACTGAAAATCCTTGTGTCGGCAGTTCGAGTCTGCCTCTAAACAAATAGTTTGAATTAAAAACAACGCCCGTGTGTTGAAAAAAATATTATCTACTATTTTTTTCAACACACGGGCGTCCCTATTTAAAACAAAAAAAAATTCTCTACTATAATAATTTTTGATATTCTAAAACCCGATCCCATTAGAATTCGATGGTACTGAGCCGGCACGATATACTTTATTTAAGGGAAACCGTGTTATGGCTCAACAGCAGGATGGAGTAATGGTAACTTCTCAGGCTCATGATCTGAAGATACTGGTTCGATCCCAGTTCCTGCTCTTTTAGTACGCTTAAACTGCCCTATTTAAAACAAAAAAAAAAAAAAATTATGAAAGACCAAATTTTAATTCACGCTATAAATAAAAAAGGAGAGCAAGTTGAAGTGATAAGAAACCAAAATTGGGATGTCAATATAACTCAACTTGCGAAGAAATTTGGTAAACGTTGGGTAGATTGGGAGCGTCACAACAAAAAAAAAATAGAGCTTTTTGAAAAATTAGAGGGTATACCAGTTGTGTATAGAACAAATGAGAAATACCCACAAACATACATCAACTTTAAGCTAGCAGTTCAAGTATTGAATAGTTATGATGATAGTTTTGCTTATAATTTAAGCAGTCTTTATAAAAAAAACGAGCATAAAATCTATAAATTACAGGAAGATGTAATTAGATCAAATAACAAGTATATCAAATTACTACAAAAAAGGAGTTACCCCGTTCTACGGAAAGGACATTGTATTTACATAGTCACTTCAGATTTAGAAGAAGACGATGACGAGCGGTCTTATAAATTTGGAAAAACAAAGAATATTAACATGACGTTAGCTACCTATCGTCGATTAAAACCTAAAACAATTATTATAGGTTGCGTGTTCATTCTTAAAGAACATTCCGCGTTAGTGGAGCAGTGCTTAAAAGTTCGTTGGAATTTATTTCTAGTCCAGCAAAATCACGAAGAAATAAGTGGTATGTCTTCTGCGTGCATTTTAAGGGGTTTAAAATCTATTCTTTCTGCATTAAAGATAGAGGGGACTTTTTTAAACGAGGATGAAATTAAGGAGTTCAATGATGCAGTGCTGTGTTAAAGCGAGGCTTATAAAACTAGGGAGAACACTATCTTTCCAAAAAAAATATATAAAAATAAAGAAGGCCCTAATATTTGGGTTTGATCCTGGCCCAGAATGAATGCTAGCGGTAGGCTTAAAACATGCAAGTTGAACGGCGAGCTTTTGCAAGCAGTAGCGAACGGGTGAGTAGTACACAGGAATCTGCCCAAAAGTTTGGAGAAATACCAAATGAGCAAAGTTTTTACTAACTTTAGCGAAAGCTTAAGGCGCTTTTGGATGAGCCTGTGCAGGATTAGGTAGTTGGTGAGGTAAAGGCTCACCAAGCCGATGATCCTTAGCTGGTCTGAGAGGAGAATCAGCCACACTGAAACTGAGACACGGTTCAGACTCTTACGAGAGGCAGCAGTTAGGAATATTGGACAATGGGGGAAACCCTGATCCAGCCATATCGCGTGAGTGATGAAAGGAATATCTGTAAAACTCTTAATGGTTATGAATGATGATCAAACCAGAAAAAGCGCCGGCTAACTCCGTGCCAGCAGCCGCGGTAATACGGGGGGCGCTAGTGTTATTCGGAATGACTGGGCGTAAAGGGCATGTAGGCGGGTTTTTAGGTTGAACCGTAATGACTAGAGCTTAACTGTAGTGGGTGTTCAAAACCGTTAACCTAGAGCTCGAGAGAGGAAAGTAGAATTTCTGGTGGAGAGGTGGAATTCTTAGATATCAGAAGGAATACCAAAAGCGAAGGCAACTTTCTGGATCGAGCTGACGCTGAGGTGCGAAAGCATAGGGAGCGAGTGGGATTAGATACCCCGTTAGTCTATGCCCTCAACGATGCCAGTTAAATGGGGGCCCGAGAGGGTCTTTGTTAAAGCTAACGCGTTAAACTGGCCGCCTGAAGACTACGGCCGCAAGGTTAAAATTCAAAGGAATAGACGGGGGAGCACACGAGCAGTGGATGATGCGCTTTAATTCGAAACTACGCGAAAAACCTTACCAGTTCTTGAAATACAATGTACAGGTGCTGCATGGCTATTGTCAGCTCGTGTCGTGAGATGTTTGGTTAAGTCCTTTAACGAGCGTAACCCTTATTTTGAGTTGCTATCTCAAAAGACTGCTAGAGACAATCTAGAGGAAGGTGAGGATTACTTTAAGTCAGCATGGCCCTTATGAACTGGGCTAGACGCGTCATACAATGGAAACGACAAAGGGAAACAACTAGGTGACTAAGAGTGAATCCTAAACCGTTTCCGTAGTTGGGATTGTTCTCTGCAACTCGAGAATATGAACCCGGAATTGCTAGTAATCGTGGATCAGCATGCCACGGTGAAACTGTACCTGCTCCCTGTACTCACAGCCCGTCACACCCAGGGAGTCGATTAGGCCTGAAGCATGTCTAGAATCGAGCGCAGCAGGTTCCCCTGCCACGATATCTAGATAGACCACGGTAGAGTTGATAACTTTGGTGAAGTCGTAACAAGGTAGCGGTAGGGGAACCTGCTGCTGGAAGTAAAGAAAAAAAACAGAGACCGAGCTCAAGCGAGACTCCCTCACAATAAAGAAGCCCCAAAACAACGCCCGTGTGTGGACACGGGCGTTTAACCTGGTGTGGAGAGGTGATAGCAACACCTCAGAATTAAAAAGACGAAAAAAACATGGAAGATACGCCAAATGATTTGACTTCAGTAGGAAACGGGATAGGACCAGGAAAAGTAGTATCATTCTCATCTTCTGACAAAATACTTCATTTTAATGAAAACAATTTACCAGAAGAGAATCCCATTGAGCACGTTGCCAGCAAATCGGCTAAAATTAAGAAAGTTGATCCACTGGTTGACCAACTTGAAAGTTTAGCTGAGGAACTGGAAACACATGACAATGAAGTTATAATCTACAATTTGCAGGTTCAAATGAGGGATCTCGCTGATAAAATAGACTTAGCCTGTCAAGGGCTAGATTTAAAGACAGCAAACATCATTTCTAAAGTAATCTACGACCTATTTTCTTAAAAAATTTCTAAATTTCTAAATAACTTTATGGCCGACATGCGAGCCAGCCCTGCGGGCTGCACCACCCCTGGTGGGGTCGCGTTAAAAACCTTTTTATAAAAAAATTATGATTGAATTCTTACCTATTTTTGTTTATCTTTTCTTAAGTACAGGTTTAAGTTTACTTATAATTTCATTATCTTTTGTATTTTCTGTACAAAAAGCAGATGCTGAAAAAGTATCAGCTTACGAGTGTGGTTTTGATCCATTTGATGATGCAAGAAGTAGATTTGATATCCGATTCTATTTAGTTGCTATCTTATTTATTATTTTTGATTTAGAGGTTACCTTCCTTTTTCCCTGGGCAGTTTCATTAAATAAAGTAGACTTCTTTGGTTTTTGGACAATGATGGTATTCTTAATCATACTAACAGTAGGTTTTCTTTATGAGTGGCGAAAAGGTGCGTTAGAGTGGGAGTAAAAATAAAAAAAAAAATATGTCAATACAAAATTTTATCTTATCTTCTGTTCCTGCTTGGATTCAAAAATATACAATATCAAAAAATGAACTAACGATTTATGTATACCCTGAATATATTGTTCCATTTCTATATTTTTTAAGAGACCATACACGTGTTGAACATAAATTATTAATGGATTTAACTGCTACTGATTTTACGAATCAAGAAAAACGTTTTGAAGTTGTTTATAATTTATTAAGTGTTCGATATAGTACTAGAATTAGGGTTAAAACTTGTATTGATCAAGTCACTCCTATTGAATCATGTATCGACGTATATAAAAGTGCTAATTGGTTTGAACGTGAAGTTTGTGATATGTTTGGTATATTTTTTACAAACCATCCAGACTTAAGACGTATACTTACTGATTACGGATTTAATGGGTACCCATTAAGAAAGGATTTTCCTTTAACTGGTTTTTTTGAAGTTAGATATGATGATACAAAAAAACGAGTGATTTCAGAACCATTAGAGTTAACACAGGAATTTCGATATTTTTCATTTCAAAGTCCGTGGGAACTTATAAATAAAACTGAAACGCCAAGTTAAGTAGCACGCCCGGTTTAACACACGTGCGTCTCACCCACAACAACACACGACAATTTTTTTCACCGTGTGTTCAACAATTTAAACCCGGGCGTAACAATTTTTCAAACGCCTGTGTGTTGGAAAAATTGTTGAACACACGGGCGTGAAAAAATTGCTTACAATAATAAAAAAAGTATGTTTAATTCTATTATTATAATAAAATCATTTGAAAAAGATTATGTTTTTGAAGTATGTCGTAAATTGCAAGGAAAAGCGACACGACTTGCATCAATCCCTACACATTGTAAAAAATTTACAGTATTAAGGTCTCCTCATGTTTTCAAAAAATCAAGAGAGCAATTTGAAATGAAGACTTATAAATCTTTAATTACACAAAAATATTCTTCTTGCAATGAACTCAAAAATGCAATACAAAAAGTAGTGCACACGGATAAGTATGGTGTACAAACTAAAATTAAATTACAATTTAGTTCTTGGTTTCTATATAAAAAAAATTAATGACAAGATCTCTGATAAAAGGTCCTTATGTTGATAAAAAATTACTTGAAACGCCCGGGTTAGAGTTCCGAAGAAGCGAAAATTTTAAAGTATATTCGCGAAACTCGTTAATACTTCCGCAATTTATTAATAGAAACTTTGAAATTCATAATGGTAAAGGTTTCATTCGTTTAAGTGTTACAGAAGAAATGGTAGGTCATAAATTTGGTGAATTTGCTTCTACAAGAAAAAAAAATGTTTACAAAAAAAAGCTAAAAAAGAAAAAAAAATAGTGGGTCAAAAAACAAATCCAATTTCGCTTCGGTTAAGAATCAATAGAAAACAAGATTCGTCCTGGTTTGCTGATCATAAATATACAAAAACTCTAGTTACAGAAATAAGAATTCGAAAGTATTTAGAGAGATTATTTACATTTTCTAGACTTCCTACTTCTAGAATAATTGTACAATTATTACCTAAAAAAATTAATTTATATCCTTTTTTTAAACACTACAAATTCAGCAGAAAAAAAACTGCATCACGCGCCCGTGTGTTGAACTCTTCGCTACGCAAAAAAGTTATAAATGAGTGTAAACAAAAAAGAAAAAAAATATTTTCAGACGCCCGTGTTTTAGCTCCGAAGGAGCGGAAACAAATACAACCCAAACCCGGTCTAAAGACGCCCCAGTTGAATACGCCCGTGTTTCTTAACGTGGTGCCCACCTCGCTACGCTCGCCTGGGTTTGCCAACCCGGGCGTATACACTACAATTTCTGATATAACTAAATTTTTAAAAAAAAAAAAAGACGCCGGGTTGAAAAACCAAGAATATACAAAAAATTTAAAAAAATATTATGTTAGTAACGACAACGCCCGTGTGTGGACACGGGCGTCTCAAGACCGCAGACGCCCGGGTGTTGTTGTGTTGAAGACGCCCCGTCTGTGTGAACGCCCGGGTGATAAACTTAAAATATTTGTATTGCGAACTACTACGCAGTGTCACAATAACACACGGGCGTCCCACCCACAATCGACCCCACGCGGTTACGCCCGGGTTGGCTCCGAGAAGGACGAAAACCCAGTAAACCGAGCGACAAACCCAGGCCTTCAACTTAAAAAAAAACTTGAGGTCAGCTCAAAGGGTTGGAGTACTCCTAAGAAAATCAAGTTCTATAAATATCATAAAAGATTATTTAAATTAAGCTCGAGTGGTTTATTTTTACGGAAACGCCCGTCATGCTTTGCAAGCATGAAGTCGCGTCCCACGCCTGTGTGTTCGGAAAAATTGTCAGCCCGTGTGGTAGTTCCCGCTCATTCAGAGAAACCCCGGGGTACACGGCCAGATTATCGAAGTCCTTCAGAGCCTCAAGACCTCCTGTTCTTAAAATATTTGTTAAAACAAAATACGCCCGGGTTGGACGTTAACCCGCCGTGCCTTAATGCTATACAAAACTCGTTTTTTTTTTTCCAGGGGGCACTACGTAGTAAAAACCACGCACGCCCGGGTTACAAAAACATACAGGCGTCTCAAGACCCTAGACGCCCGGGTGTAGTCAGCCCTTATTTATTAACAAACTCAATTGAGAATATTGAATCTATTCTTTATAAAACATTAAAATGTAATACATCTGTACTTCCACTAAAAATCAAAAACCCTTTAAAGAGTGCTTATTTTTTAGCTTTATTTATAGGTAACGGTATAAAACAAAAAAGGTCTTTGCGCCAAATATTTAAGTTAATTACCAAAATGAAAAAAAAAAGTGAAACGTCACTTCGCACCAAAAACGCCCGTTTTAGACGCCCCGCCCGTGTGTGGACACAGGCGTCTAAAGACAGCAGACGCCCGGGTGTTGTTGTCAGCCGGGTTGATGCTAAGCGTGCAACAATAAAAGGAATTCGTATTTTATGTTCAGGGCGAATAAATGGTGTAGAGAAAGCAAAAACTCAATCTAAAAAGTTGGGGCAAACATCGCTTCATTTTTTTTCAGAAAAGATAGATTACTCTAGTATTCACGTTAATACAAAATTTGGTATTATAGGAGTCAAAGTTTGGATCTGTTTTAAAAAATAATAACAAATGCTTCAACCTAAAAAAACAAAATTTCGAAAACTTCAAAAAGGGGCTGCAATAAGAGGCTGCGCAAGCAGTAATCATAAATTAAATTTTGGAACTTTTGGAATAAAGTCACTAACACCTGGTCGTTTATGTTCTAGTACTATAGAAACGTTACGTCGAGCATTAAGTAGAAAATTTAAAAGAACAGGAAAAATTTGGATTAGAGTTTTTCCACATTTATCAGTAACAAAAAAACCTGCCGAAGTAAGGATGGGAAAAGGTAAAGGTTCTCCTGCTTTTTGGTTAGCAAAAATACCAGCAGGTCAGATTTTATTTGAGATCTCAGGAGTTTCTGAGGATTTAGTAAAACAGGCTGTTAAGTTAATATCTGGAAAAATTTCATTAAAAATAAAATTAATCAAATGATAAATTTAGGTACTTATTTAGATGTTAGAGAAAACTCAGGTGCTAAAAAATTACAATGTATAAAAGTATTAAATAAATCAAGAAAAAAAGCAGCTTCTATAGGTGACTCTATTATTGTCTCTATATGTCAAAAAATTATAAAAAAAAAAAGTAAAATAAAGAGTAAAACAGCAACTGCTGTTATAGTCAACGTAAAAAAAACTGTAAAAAAAAAAAATGGTAATCTAGTAAGATCAGGTAAAAATACTGCAATTTTAGTTAATAATCAAAAAGCACCTTTAGCAACTAGAATTTTAGGATTTGTACCATATGAGGTCAAATTACAAGGTTATTCAAAATTAATATCAATAGCAAATAAATGTATTTAACAAACCGAATCAAGTTACATTATAAAAATATTCTTTATCAAGATTTGTTATTAAAAAATCAACGACCTATTTTCTTAAAAAATTGTTGTGTGTTGAGCCACAATAACACACGGGCGTCCCAAGACCGCGGACGCCCGGGTGTTGTTGTCAGCTCGCCACAGCCTATAATTTCTGAAATTATTGTAAGTACTTCTTCTAAAAAAGTTCTTATAGATCACGTATTATTACTAAGTTATATAAATTCTTTAAATTTAATTACAGGACAAATACCGACAAAAACAAAATCTCGTAAATCAATAGCTAATTTTAAACTTCGTAGTTCGCAACTTATGGGCTGTAAAGTAAATTTGCGAGGCGAGCGAGGCGATTATTTTATTGATAAACTTTTAAGTATTGTTTTCCCAAAAATACGTGAGTTCGAGCCCACGCCCCGACAATCGACCCCACGTGGTCACCCCAAAGGATTGGGCTCGACCCCACGTGGTCACCCCAAAGGATTGGGCTCGACAATTTTTTTTACATTTCAACACACTGTTGGGAAAAATTGTAACACACGGGCGGGG
>Ga0209771_1002630_pt1 | contig 10729 bp, 8 predicted proteins | sample SaaInl59LU_5_DNA_FD_184639 | JGI IMG/M metagenome (GOLD analysis project Ga0209771, IMG submission 184639) | Marine microbial communities from expanding oxygen minimum zones in the Saanich Inlet - ESP_59LU_5_DNA (SPAdes) (version 2) | ecosystem: Environmental > Aquatic > Marine > Intertidal zone ...
TAACTTTATTTAAACACAATTAAAGTACTCTTTATTAGTCTTTTATGAATCATATAATAAAGTAAAATATAAAATAGTATTTTGGATATGGTTAGATCAAGATCTATTTACTTTTGTAAATAATTACAGGAACATGCTTGCGTTTAATGTTTACAAGTGTAAATTACAATTGTAAACAAAAGGTTGTTTACTTTTGTGTCATGAACGATATATCACAAAAATCTCTGGAAAATTGGTATTTAGAGAATTATGAAAATAAAATATCAGGTAGAAGAATTCTTCTTGAAAATATTGAACCCATAATTAAATCCCTACAACCCCCGTTCGTAGTTGAAAAGCTGGGGGCTTCAGAAGAGCATCAGAATATTTATAAAATCACATTAGGAGAGGGGCCAAAGAAAATATTGTTATGGTCTCAAATGCATGGAAATGAAAGTACAGGAACAAAATCCCTATTCGATTTGTTCAAATACATAGAAGCATTTAGATCTCAACCATTCGTTAATGATTTGTTACAGAAATGTACCTTAGTGTTTGTGCCCATGCTAAATCCCGATGGTGCAAAGTATTTTACTAGGGTCAATACCAATGGTATTGATTTAAACAGAGACGCTGTTGAGCGAAAGGCAAAGGAAAGTCTTTTGTTGAGAAATCTTTTGGACACTTTTGATCCTCATTTTTGCTTTAACCTTCATGACCAAAGGACAATATTTAATGTTGAAGGCTTTAAAAACCCGGCAACAATTTCTTTTCTTGCCCCTTCAATTGATGAAGAAAGAACACTAACATTGGGAAGAAAAGAAACCATGGCTGTAATTGTAGCCATGAACAAAACGTTGCATAAAATAATTCCTAATTATATTGGACGATACACGGATGAATTTTATCCAACAGCCACTGGGGATAATTTTCAAAAATTGGGGCACAACACCATTCTGATAGAAGCCGGGCATTATCATGGAGATTATGAGCGAGAAATGGTGAGAAAATATAATTTTTATGCTCTTTTGAGTGGCTTGGACTATTTGGTTACTCATGATGTTTATGAAGAGTACGAGGATTATTTTAAGATCCCCAACAATGGAAAACAAAATTTTGATTTTATTCTAAGGGATTTTGTAGATGACAAAAACAATAAAATAGATATCGCCTTTCAATATGATTATAAGGTGGTTAACAACGATTTGGTTTCCTATTTAATTGAACAACAACGAGGAGATTTATCTACTTTTAATGCGTATAATGAATTTAAAAAATAGCAATTACTTAAATTACGTAAATATTTTTGCGTAAAATACTTAGAATTTTGTATTTTTGATTACATTATTTTATATATACAATAAAAAACCATGAAAAAATTTAATTTAGACCAAACAGATCATCAAATATTAAATATGTTAGTGGAGAACGCTAGAACTCCATTTACAGATATTGCAAAAAAGTTACAAGTTTCTGCAGGAACCATTCATGTTCGTGTGAAAAAGATGGAAGATGAAGGTCTGATCAAAGGATCTACCTTGATATTAGATTATGAGAAAATGAATTTTAACTTCATAGCTCATGTTGGTATTACGATTGAAAACACTTCTCAAATTAAGAGCATCATCTCATCGTTAGAGAAGATTCCTTATGTAACCATAGCTTACATCACAACTGGACAGTTTAATGTTTTCTGTAAAATCAGAACAAGGGACACAAAGCAAGCCAAAGAAATTATCTTCTCTATTGATGAAATAGCTGGGGTTAAAAGAACAGAAACTATGATTTCTATGGAAGAATGTATCAATGATAAAAGCAGAATGATGAATGATCTGTTTAAGATTAAATAAGTTGTATCTTTAAATTTTAATTCACACCTTAATAAATTATTAAGGTGTTTTTTTTTGTTCATCCACTACATTTATGAGTTCAAAAACCCTTATTGATGTTCATCAATATAATTTAAAGTTTTCTTTTTCAATCTCTAAGATTGCTAAAGATTGGTCTTGTTTAGAGCATGATAACACTTACCTAAGCATTGATTATTTAACTGCTCTTGAGCAAAGTGATATTGATCATTTGAGGTATGTTTATGTTGTGATCTATCGATTTGATCGTCCAGTAGGCGTTATGTATTTCCAATCCATTGATATTTCAAAAATTCTTCAACACAAGGGCGCTGTTCAGAAACAGATCAAGACATTGCTAGCTAAGACAATGGCAAAACGTTTCTCTGGGCAACTTCTTTTGTGTGGTAATTTTTTTGCCACTGGTGTCAATGGGTTTGTAATAGAAGATGATGTTCCACCCCATGTTATAAGTGATATAACTAGAAAACTTAGAAAAGAGCTTCGTAATGTATCAGAACCTATTGATTCTTGCTTAACGTTGTTCAAAGAATTTTGGAAGGAAAATAAAATAGACTTGCAAAGTGTTCTTTTGCATCACCATAATCGTTTTGAAATAGATGTCAACATGATTTTGACTTTGTCTAGCCACTGGACTTCATTTGAGAAGTATTTGTTTGGCATGAAAACGAAATACAGGAGAAGAGCAAAAAAAACGTATGAAGAAACCCTTCATGTTCAACAAAAAAAATTAAACGCCAAAGAGATTAAAAGTTACTCAAAAACGATTCATCAACTCTATCTGTCTGTTGTAAATTCAGCCGAGTTTAATGTGGTAACCTTATCCGACAATAGTTTCTATCTTTTAAAGCAGTCATTAGGAGATAAATTTACTTTTACAGGATATTTTATAGATCATAATATGGTTGCTTTTAGTACCGCTTGCAAAACAGAAAATTATCTTGATGCCAACTATGTGGGAATCAATTACGATTTAAACCAACGTATCCCTTTGTATCAAAGGGTTTTGTATGATTACGTCTCATTGGCAATCCATAAGCGAGTTGAGGAGTTAAGGCTAGGTAGAACCGCAGAACTAATCAAGAGTAGTTTAGGAGCAGAACCCAAGACGATGTATTTATATTTAGAACACAACCACAGACTAGGACAGGTATTGTTAAAACCTTTGCTAAGAATAATTGAGCCAAATCCAATAGAGCTAAGAAATCCTTTCAAAAAAACTTTAAAATAGATGATGTTTTTTGTGTTAAATGATGTATTTTATTGTTAATAATGTATTTATAAGTCTTAATTATTGAGGATAAGTTAAAAATAATTTGTTTTTTGGTTATATTTGCTAACCATAATACATGTTTTGATTATGGGTTCATAAGTTTTCATCAGGGTTAATTTAAACTTATGCTCAAAGTGAAAAAATTAACTTAAAATTTCGTGAAACTTTAAAAACTATGTAGTTTTGCAAAACCCTATAAATAGTATGGAATTGGAAGTAAAAAAGAACAAGAAGGAATTATACGATTATCAAAAAGAAAACATCAATAATGTTTTTGATAAAATTGAAAATAAACCTTCAAACTATAATTTGGTTTTTCAGCTGCCCACAGGAGGAGGGAAAACGGTTATATTTTCAGAGATTGCTAGACGATTTATCAAAGAAAAAAACAAAAAAGTTCTGATTTTAACTCATAGAATAGAGTTAAGTAGCCAAACTTCCAGAATGTTAGATGAATTTGATGTTGCTAATAAGGTGATAACAAGTGATGTAAAGTCTTTAGATGATCAAGAAGATTATATGTGCTTTGTCGCCATGGTAGAAACGTTAAAAAACAGGTTAAACGATGACCTGTTGAACATGGATGATATAAGTATGGTCATCATTGATGAAGCTCATTACAACTCATTTAGAAAACTATTCAAATACTTTCAAGATTGTTTTATTTTAGGAGTAACTGCCACACCGTTAAGTTCTAACATAAAACTACCTATGAATGAAATTTATGATGAACTTTTAGTAGGAGAGCCCATACATACTTTGATTGAAAGAGGTTTTTTAGCCAAAGCAACTACTTATACCTATGATGTGGCCCTTGGGGGGTTGAAAGTAGGAATCAATGGAGATTATACGGTTAAATCTTCGGATGACTTGTATACCAGCAATTTAATGCAAGACAAACTTTTAAGTGCTTATCTAGAAAAGTCTAAAGGCAAAAAAACATTGATATTTAACAATGGAATTAACACTTCTTGGCACGTTTATGATACTTTCAAAGCAGCAGGGTATGATAATATTCGACATTTAGACAATACTTTTTCTAAACAGGAGAGAAGTGAGATATTAAAATGGTTCAAAGAGACTCCTGACGCTGTTTTAACCTCTGTTAGTATATTGACTACAGGTTTTGATGAGCCGAGTGTAGATACAATTATTTTGAATAGAGCGACCAAATCTATTACTTTGTATTACCAAATGATCGGTAGAGGATCTAGAATTTTTAAGAACAAGAAATTTTTCAATGTCATAGATTTAGGAAATAATTCAGCACGTTTTGGATTGTGGAGCTCGCCAATAAATTGGAAACGTATTTTTAAATCACCAGATTATTACTTAGAAAATCTCATTAATGACGAAGACATTGAAAGACAATTTGTCTACAACATGCCGCCTGAAGTAAGAGAGAAATTTAAGAATACAGAAGACATTAGCTTCAAAGTAAAGGAACACTATGAATTGGCAATTAAAAAAGGGATCAAATCAAAAATAGTGTTAGATAAATCTGTAGCGCAACATGCTCAGATGTGTCATGAAAATGCAGAGGATGTTTTTGATGCAAGAGACTTAGCAATTTTATTAGATGATGACATCAAAGATAGAATTCAAAAATATTCTCACTACATGATAAAAAGCACCAAAAATTATATCATTTGGCTAGAGGAAGATTACAAACGAAAGTTAAACACTGCCATCAACATAAAATTTAGTTCTCAGTCTTAATTTATATTCATATGAATTTTTATTATAGGGGTGACATGGTTTACTTACTAATATTCTATTTAACATAATATAAATTATAATACAATTATGGTATGGGTTGTTTGTAGACTTCCTAAATGCTATAATGGTTATTATATCAACTTTCGTTCCTCGTTTGCTTTGTTTTTTCAGCAAAGTAAACAGCAAACGCTTTTAAATTTCGTTATTCAAGACAATGCTTCGTAAATTATAAAACACACAATTTTCGGAAAGATTAAAAGAAAAATTAATTTCTTTTTTCACCAAAACCCATTAAAATAACACAAAACATTACTATACAAACAGATCTCTAGAGAAACACTGAAAAACACACACGACAATGAAGTTAACAAAAAAATAAAAATGAGTGTCAAATTCTACAGCTACATTTCTAAAAAGGTGGTGACATAAACTATAAATTGATTAGATTTACAGTAGATAGAGAAACCATCATTGTGCAAAGTAACAAAGAATATAAAATAAGCAGTCAGGAACATTGGAGGGTTTGTCTTAAATGTAAAGGTGAAGGAAAAAAAAGAAATAGAATACGAAAAAAAACAAAAACTCAATATCAATTAGCCTTAAAACAGTATTTAAACACCTCAAAAAACACTCCCCTCCCACAGCCTCCCAAAGGGCATGTTAGCATTTGTAGTGAGTGCAAAGGTTCAGGTTTGGCTTCAACTAAAATCCTACCTGAGATAGATTCATTAAACCATCCTCATGTTGCCATTGTTGGTGCTGGTATTGGAGGTGTTGCCCTAGCTGTCGCCTGTTTACATAGGGGAATCCCTTTTAGTTTATTTGAAAGAGATCACCGCTTTGATGAAAGATCTCAGGGATATGGTCTTACCTTGCAACAAGCTAGTAAAGCTTTAAAATGTCTTGGTATTACGTCTCTCAAAGACGGAATTATTTCTAAAAAACATGTCGTTCATAATACCGAAGGTAAAGTCATTGCAGCATGGGGCATGAAGAAGTGGCTTGAATCTGGGATGAAAAAGTCACCAAAGAGAACCAATATACACATTGCTAGGCAATCATTACGGATGGCACTTATCGATCAATTAGGGGGTGTAGAAAAGATCCAGTGGGGACACCAATTGACAAATTTTACAGAAAATTCAGAGGGAAAAATAGAGTTGAATGTTAAAGTCAACGGAAAAACGATGTTAACGCAAGAAGCAGATCTTATTGTTGGTGCTGACGGTATTCGTAGTGCCGTTCGAAGACAATTTATAGGGGAACAAAATACTCCACTTCGTTATCTAGGCTGCATTGTCATATTGGGTATTTGCCCACTGGCCTCGATCAAAAACATTCAGAGTTCTTTATTGGATTCAGAAACTGTTTTTCAAACTGCGAATGGGAAAGAGCGAATTTATGTCATGCCTTTTGACTCCTTACATGTTATGTGGCAATTAAGTTATCCTCTATCAGAAAGTGTAGCTAAAAGACAAAGTGCTGAGGGTCCAAAAGCTCTAAAATCTGAAGCTTGTAGAAGAACAAAGTGGCACTCACCTATCCCAGAAATTTTGGAAGCTACCTTAGAAGAGGATATTACTGGATATCCCGTTTATGACAGGGAAATTCTTGATCAAAGTAAGATGAATATAGACAAGTATGTAACTCTTATTGGGGATGCTGCCCATCCGATGAGTCCATTTAAAGGGCAAGGTGCAAATCAAGCATTATTAGATGCGTTATCCCTCGCAAAAGAAATATATAAAGGGTGTAGACCGAAGTCTAATTGGAAAGAAAAAGGGATTAGACATCATGTTCTAAATGCATTTGAAGAGGAAATGATCAATCGAAGCACTCCAAAAGTTAAAGATTCTGCAGAGGCTGCAAAGTTTTTACATTCTGAAGTGGTATTGCACGAAGCAAATGAGCCTAGGGGTAAAATTTTAAAAAGAAAATAAATCATTAATTTTATGTTTTACAAATTCCTTTTTTTTTCACGATGAAATATGTTCTATTTTTTGTTATTCTTTTCGTTGGTATTAATACACAAGGTCAGGTAATTTTAAACGCAGACGGACAAGACAATACGTATCAATTGATATCTTCTTCACTGGCTCCAAATTATAATCCAATTGAAACTCCTGATTGTAGTCATAGTGATTTTGGAAACCACATTGATGAAGTTTTTGATGACGAATTAAACAAATACGTTTTTAGATTTCATATTCATGTTGAACATGACAATGATCGTTGTATCAAATTTGACAGACAACGAAACGAAATAAAAACATATGATCAGTCACCCGATCAACTCTTGGGGATACAAGAAGAGACCGTAGTCTACAAATGGAATTTTAAATTGGATGAGGGTTTTCTAGCTTCACCAAATTTTACGCATCTCCATCAATTGAAATCAGTTGGAGGCCCCTACTCTAGTATGCCAATGTATACCCTAACTGCAAGAAAAGGCAATCCCGACAGACTGGAACTTAGATATGCTGAAACCAATAAACAGATAACTTTATTGCAAGAAGACTTGTCCCCCTTTATCGGAACTTGGCTTTCAGTAACAGAAAGGGTTACTTATGGATATGAAGGAAAATACAGTATTTTGATTGAAAAAATAAGTGATGGATCAACACTAATGACTTACACCGATAACGAAATGATCAATTGGAAAGAAGATACCGAATTTGTAAGACCCAAATGGGGAATCTACAGAAGTTTGATCAATAAACAAGATTTAAGAGATGAAACCCTTTGGTTCTCAGACTTTAGCATAGAAGAAACATCTTTATTGACCCATGACACGATCCGTAAAGAAGATACTGAAATTATTGTAAATAGTACGATGAAACAGTTGGACATTCAAAACTTACCCAAAGAGGCTACTACAATAACACTTTTTACTTTAGATGGGAAAAAACTAATAACCGAAAAGACAGCTTCAAAGACAAATTTAATATTAAATACTACTTTACTTACCAATGGAATATATGTGTTGAGCTTAAAAGGTGCTTTCACTAACTTTTCAAAACTAATTCAAATTCAAAACTATTAATCCTAATGAAAACTCGAACACTTTTAATTTTAACAACGGCGATTTAATTTTTATCAAGTTCATATGCTCAAAATATTCCGATAGAATACTTGACCATGCAATTAGAATCAAATCAGCAAGAATTTAAAAAGACAATTCTTGAAAATGAAATTAGTGGAATCAAAGTAGAACAGGTTTCTATTACTGGTGATAAAACCAAACGGGAACAATTTGATGAAAATCATAAATTCATTTATCTATTTATAAAAGGAAATGGAATTGTGGTTGCGCAAAATAGCACCTATGATATTGTTCCTGAAACTATTTTGTTACCAAATGCAGCAGAAAGTTTAAAAATTAATGCTGCTAGAAATGATACCCTTCATTTTCTAAAAATATCTAGTTTATTGACCGCACAAGACCTACTGGATTTAAAAGAGTTTCCACAGGAAAACACCCAAAATATATACTATAAAAAGTTTGTTGATACTGAAGCCTATACAGAACCTATAAAAAGTCCCAACACTGTTAGTCGAACCATTCTACCAAACAAGTATATTCCCAGAATTGCGATGGGTACTGTTGAGACCATTGGACCAGACAAAGTAGGAGCTCATGAGCATGGGATGTTAGAACAACTGTTCTTAGGCCTCACAGATAATCATGTAATCGTTTATGCGGATGATGCAAAAGTTAATTTCCCAGAGTATTCGGTATTACATATACCTCTAGGATCTAGTCATGCTGTGGAGGCACTAAGTGGAAAGAAAATGTATTATGTATGGATGGATTTTTTTAGAGATAAAAAAGGGGAAGAATGGTTAAAGACCCACAAGAAAAAATAAACAAATAATATTTTATAAGAAAATAGCGGTTTGAGTTCTCAAGTCGCTATTCTTTTTTTAGGAATCGCTTGGTGATTGTTTTTTGTGGATAAGAGAGTTTCAAGAGGTATACTCCATTTGTCAGTCCAGAAACCTCGATATTACCATCAATCGTTTTGGATTTAGAAAGAACGATTCTTCCTAAATGGTCATAGATTTGTAATTGGTTACATTCAGTATGATTTGTAAAATGTAATATGTTTTTTACTGGATTAGGCCACAATGCAAAGGTTTCCTCATTTTTATTAGGAGGATTGATTCCTAGTGATAAATCTTCAAATACTTTTAGTTCAGTTAGACTCACCCAGGTTCCTGAATAAAATGCTGCACCTGTAACGGTAATTTTAATAAAGCGACCTCTCCCCTCAGAAAATGTATTGATGATCGGGTTGTTTTCAGTTCCAGGCGTTTCATTGTTTGATCGATTAACAATAGTTGTGTATGCACCGTCTTCGCGATCTGATACAGCTATTGTATATTGATAAGCACGATCAGAATAACAGGTTAATTCTGTTCTACCTAAATCATATACTTCTCCTAAATCTATTGTTGCAGTCTGTGGATAGCCTGATACTGACCATCTGGTATCTGTAACCCCATCTACTAAGTTGTCAACTTTGTTTTCTCCATCAGGAGTACCAGTTCCTATAATTGTTTTGTTCAAAGCCAAATTTGGCCCTAGTGCATTGTCAAGGACTGTAACAAAACAGTTGGCTGCAAAACCACCATCTTCTGTTGTGACCGTTAGTGTTGTTTCCCCTGGTGTCTTAGCTACAATAAGCCCTTGTGGACTGATGGTCGCAACTGCACTATTTGAGCTTGAATACCTCACCTTTTTATTTGTAGCAGTAGAGGGAATTATAGTAGGTTCCAACAAATAAGACGATTCTTTAGACAACTCTAAAACACTAGGAGTCAAGACTATTCCTGTCACATTTTGATTACCATGTGTGGCAAAAAAATCATAAACTAAAACTTCCCCATAATTATTCGTAAGCCCCGTAAAATCACCTTCTTCGGTAGGATTACTTTGAGTATAATTACCAACTTTAAAATAAGATTGGTCATAGTCTAAATCCATCACATAGTCATTTCCATCTACTTTGATTAAGTACTGAGAGGCTGTGTTGTTTTGGTATGCATGTAAAAGATTTCCCTCTTCTGAATAGTAACAATAATGTTTTCCATCAACAACTTTGAAAATCACTTCATGCACAGTACCAAGTGTATAATTGTTCGAGATGGTAATGTTTTCTCTTAATTTTCCGCCATTAAAAGATAAAAACAAATGAGATGATTCTAATCTGAGGACCATTGCATCATCTATGCCTGCTTCTTTGTCTCCATGAATTTGTGTAGCTACCAATGCTGGTTTTTTAATTGGCAAATGGGTAATGGCTTGTTTTACATAAAGCGTATGTGTTCCTTCAGTTGTCCAGTAGATATCTAAACTTCCATCTTCTTTTCTTTCTCTTAGTTCGGAACGAATGTTTTTTGAATTTGGGGTGGTACCACTATCGCTTCTTATAGGAGTTCGAAACACAATTGCATCTCCTGTAGTATTCACATAGAAATATTCATTGTTAGGTTCATTACAAAGTGTTTTGTCCTCTGTTCCAGTAGGATATGTTATTTTCCATTGCCTACAGTTCTCCATTAGATCTGAAGGCACTTGTGCGATCATAGGTGTGAAGAAACAAATAAATAGGATTTTTATCAATATATCTTTTATCATTTTTAATCTAATTTGACGTCAACTCTTGTTTCTTAATAAAACTGGTTAACCAATTTTACAATATAAATAAACAAAATTAAATATGAATTTTTACTATTTTCTTAGAATATTATCATGTATTGCAGCTTTTTTTTGATTTATAGTTTTTATTTAATAGAATTAGTTGTTGATGATCAATGCATAGATCAACCAAAGGTATCCTAGTGAATAAAAAAAGCGGTAATCAACATCAGTTGATTACCGCTTAAA
>Ga0209771_1002643_pt1 | contig 10708 bp, 10 predicted proteins | sample SaaInl59LU_5_DNA_FD_184639 | JGI IMG/M metagenome (GOLD analysis project Ga0209771, IMG submission 184639) | Marine microbial communities from expanding oxygen minimum zones in the Saanich Inlet - ESP_59LU_5_DNA (SPAdes) (version 2) | ecosystem: Environmental > Aquatic > Marine > Intertidal zone...
TGTGTAGACAATAATTATGGAGGACTTGAAAATTTATCTTTAATACCTGGAAATGTAGGTACTTGCCCAATACAAAATATTGGTGCTTATGGAGTTGAAGTTAAAGATACCATTACTAAAGTTGAAGCTTTACATATTGAAACAGGTAAATTAGTACAGTTTTCTAATGAAGAATGTAAATTTGGTTATAGAAATTCAATTTTTAAAAACGAAGTAAAAGGGAAATATATAATAACATCTGTAAGTTTTAAATTAACGAAACAAAACCATAATTTTAATACTTCTTATGGTGCTATAGAAACAGAACTTACTTCAAAAAATATAGCTAAACCAAATTTAAAAAATATTTCTGATGCAATAATTGCTATAAGAAAATCTAAGTTACCAGATCCAAAAGAGATTGGAAATAGTGGAAGTTTTTTTAAAAATCCTGTAATAACCAAAGCTCATTTTTTAACACTTCAAAAAACGTATCCAGAAATACCAAGTTACATTGTTTCAGAAAACCAAGTTAAAGTTCCTGCTGGTTGGTTAATTGAAAAAGCTGGTTTTAAAGGAAAAAGGTTTGGCGATTTTGGGGTTCATAAAAAACAAGCTTTAGTACTTGTTAATTATAATAATGCAACTGGAAAAGAGATTTATAATTTAGCTGAAACTATTCAAAAAGAGATAAAATCTAAGTTTGATATAAACTTAGAAATAGAAGTAAACGTAATTTAAAAACTACAAATCAAAGTCAAATGGATTTCATTAGAAGAAGTCTATTTTGTATCTTTGTAACTCATAAAAAACATGATGAAATTATTATTTATTACTTTAGGGTTATTAGCCTTAGGAATTGCAGGAATTTCAATAAAAATATGGGCTAAAAAAGATGGTGAATTTGCAGGAACTTGTGCTAGCCAAAACCCAATGTTAAATAAAAGTGGAGAAGCTTGTGGATTTTGTGGCAAAACTCCTGATCAATTTGATTCTTGCTCTGAACCTCAGCATAATTAAGCCTTTTTAAATAATGATTTTAACTGTAATTTTCTACATATTTGTAGCATGTACAGCAATACAAATTGTCTATTATCTAATTTTTTCTTCTGTTCTTTTCAGTAATAAAAACAAAGAATTACATACAGATACTCCTCCTATTTCACTAATAGTTTACGTTAAAAATAGTGGTGATTATTTATCTAAAAACTTAAAATATTTTAAAGAACAAAATTATCCAAACTTCGAAATTCTTCTTGTTAATAATGCTTCTATAGATAATACAGATGATATTCTAGAAGATATAAGAGAACATGATAAATCTATTAGAATTATAGATGTAGAAAATAACGAATCTTTTTGGGGTAATAAAAAATACACTTATACTTTAGCCATTAAAGCAGCAAAACACGAACATTTGTTATTTTCTGAGATTGACGTAAAACCTATTTCTAAAAATTGGATTTTAGAAATGAGTAAACAATTCACTTTAAAAAAATCTATAGTTTTAGGATACAAAAAATATAGTCTAAAAAGTTCTTTAACTAACTTAGTTATACGTTTAGATAATTTATTACAAACTTTAAAATCGTTTTCATTTGCTAAATTTAATAGTGGTTTTTCTGCATCTTCAAAAAACTATGCATTTAAAAAATCAGAATTTTTTAGAGTAAAGGGTTTTATAAATCATATAAAAATAAGAGAAGGCAAAGACGACTTATTTATAAAAGACGCCATAAATAATCATAATATAACCTTTTCTAATACTGAAGATAGTTTTGTAGAATGTTTAGAAAAAACTAGCTTAAAACAATGGTTTACAAACAAAAGAAATCAACTTAACTTACAAAATAAGTATTCTCTTAAGAATAAATTTCTTCTTTTTTTATTTAGCTTAACTAAATATTTAACTTATATACTTTGTGCTATCTTGTTTTTCTTTTATCCTTGGAAACATATACTATTAATTATTATAAGTTACTTTGTAACACAATTTATAATAATGGGTATTGCAACAAAAAAGTTTAAAGAACCACATTTAATCTTTTTACTTCCTGTTCTAGATATTTATCTAGTATTGATTCAAATTACTATATTTATATCTAATTTGATATCAAAACCAAGTCATTGGAAATAAATCACGATAACATTAAAGTTAATATTTCAAAAGCAAAAGAAGGTAATCAAGCTGCTTTTAGATTTTTACTTAACAATTTTTGGAATGATGTTTATTTGTTTCTTTTAAAAAGAACAAATAGTGAAAATGATGCAGAGGATATAGCCATCCAAGCATTTTCTAAAGCATTTGATAAAATTGAAACCTATGATGATAATTTTGTTTTTAAAACTTGGTTAATTACTATTGCTAAAAATGTTCATATAGACCTTAAAAGAAAAAAAGATATATCTATTACAACTGATACTTCTAAAGAACAAGAAGAAAAAGTTTACATGGTTGTTGATGAAAACCCTACACCTGAAGATGAAATTATTAGAGAACAAAATTTAGCTAAACTTTTAAGAGATATAAAGCAATTAAAACCTAAATATCAAGAAGTAATACAACTAAGATATTTTCAAGAATTAAGTTATAAAGAAATTTCTAATCAAATTAATGAACCTATTAATAACATTAAGGTTAAATTATTACGTTCAAAAAAACTGTTAGCAGAAATCATTAAAAAATCTTAGTAATGAGAAAAGGGTTTCTACAAACTTTAGGACCAGGTTTATTATTTGCAGGTGCAGCTATTGGTGTTTCTCATTTAGTACAATCTACAAAAGCTGGTGCAGATTTTGGCTTTGGATTACTTTGGGCATTACTATTAGTACATATTTTTAAATATCCCTTTTTTCAGTTTGGTCCACGTTATGCAGCTGCTACTGGAGAAACATTATTGGAAGGTTACAAAAAATTAGGAAAACCAGTATTAGCCATCTATTATGTGCTAAACTTTATCACAATGTTTATTATTCAAGCAGCAGTTACCATTGTTACAGCTGCTTTAGCAACTCAGTTATTTGGTTCTTTTACTTCTGTATTTAATTTGGCAATTTGGTCTAGTATTATATTATTAGTAAGTGTAGTAATTTTAATAATTGGCAAATATAACCTACTAGACAAATTGATGAAATATATTATTATTCTCTTATCGATAAGTACAATTGCAGCAGTTTCTATAGCTTTTTATAATTCAACAGAATCTTATGATGTTAGTCAGATTTTACCTTCTGGTAGTGTAGAAATTACATTTTTAATTGCCTTTTTAGGGTGGATGCCAGGACCAATGGATATTTCTATTTGGCATTCAATTTGGTCTGTAGAAAAATCTAAAAACTCTTTTATCAAAATTAAACCTAAAGATGCCATTTTCGATTTTAATGTGGGCTATATAGGTACACTAATTTTAGGAATTTGTTTTGTTCTTTTAGGTGCTTTAGTCATGTATAAATCTGGTGAAACATTTTCAAATAAAGGTGCTGTTTTTGCATCACAACTTATAGATTTATATACCAAAAACTTAGGTAGTTTTTCATATATTTTTATAGCTATTGCTGCATTTACAACTATGTTTAGCACAACTATAACAACTTTAGATGCATCTCCTAGAAGTATGAATATTAGCACAAAACTACTAACTAGAAAAGAATTTAAATACGGATATTGGTTTTGGATTATTTTACTTTTTTTAGGTACTTTTCTAATACTTAGATATTTTATGGATAGTATGGGAAGTCTTGTAAAAATAGCTACTATTTTATCTTTTTTAACTGCGCCTTTTTATGCAATTTTAAATACAATTTTAATTACTGGAAAACACACTCCTCAAGAACACAGACCATCACTTTTTACAAAAATACTAAGCATAGTTGGAATTTTATTTTTAATAGGATTTAGCATTTGGTTTTTAACAAGTATTTAATTCTTTTCTTCGTAAATTTGCATTATAATTTTTGATGAATTTGATATGGCAGTAGAAACAATTATAGCTCCTGAAAGACCTAAAAAACCAAAATGGCTTCGTGTAAAGTTACCTGTAGGTAAAAAATATACAGAACTAAGAGGTTTAGTAGATAAGTATAAATTAAATACTATTTGTACTAGTGGTAGCTGTCCAAATATGGGTGAATGTTGGGGAGAAGGTACTGCAACCTTTATGATTCTTGGAAACATCTGTACACGTTCTTGTGGTTTTTGTGGTGTAAAAACAGGGAGACCAGATACTGTTGAATGGGATGAGCCTGAAAAAGTAGCTCGTTCTATAAAAATTATGGGAATTAAACATGCTGTAATTACCTCTGTAGATAGAGACGATTTAAAAGATGGTGGTTCTATTATTTGGGCAGAAACAGTAGATGCAATTAGAAGGGCAAACCCAAACACAACTTTAGAAACTTTAATTCCAGATTTTCAAGGAAATACCAAACAAATAGATAGAATTATTGAGGTTCATCCAGAAGTAGTTTCACATAACATGGAAACTGTAAGGAGATTGACTCGTGAAGTACGTATACAAGCTAAATATGATAGAAGTTTAGGTGTTTTAAAATACTTAAAAGAAAATGGCATGCGCACAAAAACTGGCTTAATGCTTGGATTAGGAGAAAAGGAAGAAGAAGTAATACAAACTATGAAAGATTTACGTGAAGTAAATTGTGATATTATTACGATTGGTCAGTATTTACAACCTACAAAAAATCATTTACCTGTTAAAGAATTTATTACTCCAGAGCAATTTAAAAAATACGAAACAATAGGTTTAGAAATGGGCTTTATGTATGTAGAAAGTGGTGCATTAGTTCGTTCTTCATATAAAGCACATAAACACGCTCAAGATCTTTAAAAATTTTGTTAAAATAAAAATATATTAGGTTCAAATAATAATTTGGCACGAAGCTTGCGAATTTAAAAATGAAAGCAAAAGTTAAATTGTTTTCATTGTGTAAATTATTTGAATTAGTTGACTTAAAAGGCTGTTTTTCACAGCCTTTTTTTTATGCATAAAAAAAATCGTCTAGAATTTTCTACACGATTTTATACATTTGACAATATCCCCTTAAAATATAGCCAAACTTTTTTTTAACTATTAACCACAACAAAGAAACAATTATAAAACTACGTTTTTATTCTAATTCGATTAATGGTTTAATTAGCAAGTCTAATTGCAATTTAAAATAGGTATAAAAAAAACACCGCATAAAAACGGTGTTCCAATCTTAACAATTATAAATCCCCTAACTTATAATAATCGTTATATTATTTCTTAAATACACTACAAATATAGTTTAGGAATTAAAGTTTTATTTACTTTAATCGTTCACAAGCAATCAAGTTTCGATGGGAAGTATTTGAGTTTCGATTTGTAAAATAGAATCAATCTTAAATGGCACTTATTACATCATATTTTGTAATAATATGATGATTACCATTTTCTAAATCTACTAAAACAGCTTCATTTTCTTTAGATATTAATTTAGAAATCATTTCTAATTTAGCAGATTTTTTAACTATTGGATAAGCTTTTCCCATAATTTCTTTTATAGGTTTATCAGCTATATCCTTATCAGATAAAAAACTACGTAATAAATCTGTCTCATCTACAGAGCCAACAAAACCATTCATATCTTTAACAGGAATTTGAGATATTTTAAATTGCTTCATACGTTCAATTGCATGAGAGACTAATTCTTCTGTTTGTGCTGTTACTAAGGGCTTTTCTTCATGATTTTTTATTAAGTCTGCAGCAGTTTTTATTTCTTCCTCTAAAAAACCTCTTTCACGCATCCAATCATCATTAAACATTTTTCCTACATATCTACTTCCATGATCATGAAACAGAACAACAACAACGTCGTCTTTAGAAAAATGTTCTTTTAATTGCAAAACTCCTTTTATTGCTGCACCTGCAGAATTACCTAAAAACATACCTTCTTCTTTGGCTAGCTTTTGAGTATAGATGGCAGCATCTTTATCTGTTACTTTAGTAAAACCATCTATTACATCAAAATTCACATTTTTTGGTAAAATGTCTTCACCTATACCTTCTGTGATGTATGGATAAATTTCATTTTCATCAAAAATACCAGTTTCGTGATATTTTTTAAATACAGAACCATAAGTATCAACGCCCCAAACTTTAACTGTTTTATCTTGCTCTTTAGCTTTCATTTTTAAGTAACTCCCTACACCCGATATTGTTCCACCTGTTCCAACTCCAACTACAAAATGAGTTACTTTACCTTCAGTTTGTTCCCAAATTTCTGGACCCGTACTTAAAAAATGTGCTTTACAATTACTTGGGTTATCATATTGATTAACATACCAAGAATTAGGAGTTTCTTCTCCTAATCGTTTAGAAACTGAGTAATAGGATCTTGGATCTGTAGGCTCTACATTTGTAGGACAAACCACTACTTCTGCTCCAACAGCTCTAAGAATATCCATTTTTTCTTTTGACTGTTTATCAGACATAACAAAAATACATTTATAGCCTTTAACAATTGCAGCAAGTGCTAAACCCATTCCTGTATTGCCAGAAGTCCCCTCTATAATTGTTCCTCCAGGTTTAAGTCGTCCATCAGCCTCTGCATCCTCAATCATTTGTAAAGCCATTCTATCTTTAACAGAATTACCAGGATTAAAAGTTTCGTATTTAGATAGCACTAAACAAGGCAAATCTTTAGTAAGTTTATTTAATTTAACTAGTGGTGTATTTCCAATAGTTTCTAATATATTTTTTGCGTAGTTCATGTATAAATTTTACAGATGCAAAGGTAGTTTCTTTTTAAAGTATCTACAAATTTGCTTTTTTTGGGAATAAAAAAATCCTAATGAATTTCATTAGGATTTCATATTATTTAAAATCAATATTTTAACATATACCAATGATACATAAATACAAAGGCATACCTAATGTTATGTTAAATGGAAAGGTAATTGCTAAAGCCATTGGAATATATAGACCAGGATTTGCTTTTGGCGCTGCTAATTTCATAGCTGCAGGCACTGCAATATAAGATGCACTTGCTGCTAAAATTGACATTAATAATCTATTACCTTCTTCTTCTATAAACAAACCACTTATTACTGCTACAAGACATCCGTTAATAATTGGAATAATAATAGCAAAAGATAAAGTAAACCATCCTTTTTTAACTAAAGCCTTGAGCTTTTGTCCACTAGTAATACCCATGTCTAAAAGAAATACAGCTAAAAATCCTTTAAAAATATCTGTAGTAAATGGTTTAATACCTTCTGCTTGAGCATCGTTTGCAAAATATCCTATTAGTAAACTACCTATAATTAAAAGTACACTCCCATTTGTTAAAGAATGATGAATAATCTGTTTAAAAGATGTTTTATTAGTTTTATCCTTATTATAAATTGCCATTAATAAAACACCTATAATAATTGAAGGTGCTTCCATTAAAGCCATTACTGCTACCATATGTCCACCAAAAGGAATCCCTTCCATTTCTAAAAAAGAGATTGTAGTTACAAATGTTACAGCACTTACAGAACCATAAGCAGATGCAATTGCTCCTGAATTTTCTACACTAAGTCTAAGTCTTAATATATAATAACAATAAATAGGAACTATTAATGCTAAAAGAATACCAAAAAGTAAAGACCAAATAATTTCTGAAGTAATTACACTATGTGATAGTTCTTGACCACCTTTAAATCCAATAGAAAGTAATAGATATAAAGAAATGAACTTAGAAGAGTTTTCAGGAATTCTTAAATCACTTTTTACATTTACAGCTAATAACCCTAAAAAGAAAAATAAAAGTGCTGGGTTTGTTAAATTATCTATTAAATAATGTAAATCCATAGGTTAAAAATTTGACATAAAAAAGTAGGAAAGCTTACTTGAAGTCAGTTATTTCCTACTAAAAAAGTTTAAAGTTTAAAGTTTTATTCTTTTAAACTAATAGTTACTGTACTAGTTATTTTTATATTTTGTCCTTTACTTTCTAGAGCTCTTAAAAAGGCTTTAGTTTCTTTTTTACTCTCCATTAATTCTTGAATTCTAGAGTTATCAAATTTACATTCGTCATTTTCATTACCTTCCTGAATTGATAATCTATGAACTTTATGAAAGTTTATTTTTACATCTACAACACTGTTAATAATATTTAAGGCTTCTCTTTTAGTAAAAGTACCTTCTATTAATTTTAAAGTTTGTTGATCTTTTTTTGTTGTTACAGAGTTGTTCATGATTTATTTTTTTATGATAGTATTTGATTTAGAAAATTTTACAAAAGCAATTAAAGCTACAATGGCTTGAGCTATTATTAATTCAGTTAGTAATGGGCTATTTGAAGTAATTGCTAAAAAGTCGATGACAATAAAAGCTAATAGAAATAAAAAAGCAGAGAATTTAATTAATTGACTTTTAGTAATTTGTATTACTATATCATTATTAATTTTTTCTCTTTGTCTTACTGATTTAATTGTTGTTGAACTCATTGTTTAAATTTTTTACAAAGTTGCAACACATTTTTTATATATTTTTATTTATATTTATTATGTTATATATTAATTATTTTTATGAATTATACATTACATCAATTAGAGATATTTAAAAAAATAGCTGAAGTAAAGAGCGTTACTAAAGCATCTGAACAATTATTTTTAACTCAACCTGCAGTATCAATTCAGCTTAAAAATTTTCAAGATCAATTTAAACTTCCACTTTTTGAAGTAGTTGGACGTAAATTATACATCACAGAATTTGGTGAGGAAATTGCAAAAGCAGCAACAAAAATTTTAGAAGAAGTAGACGCAATAAACTACAAGTCTTCTTTATTTGAAGGAAAACTTGCAGGTAAACTTACACTTTCTATTGTATCTACTGCTAAATATGCAATGCCCTATTTTTTGTCTGGTTTTATAAAAGAAAACGAAATGGTAGATGTTACTATGGATGTTACTAATAAAATGTCTGTGATAAGAGCCTTAGAAAATAACGAATGTGATTTTGCAATGGTTTCTACAATTCCAAAAAAATTAAAAATAGAAAGTATTGAATTAATGAAAAATAAAATGGTTTTTGTAGCTGGAAAGAATTATAATTTTCCAAAAGAAGGAATCAATTATAAAAACCTAAACAAATCTATTTTTATTTTTAGAGAACAAGGTTCTGCTACACGTTTAGCCATGGAAAAATACTTAATTAAAAATAAAATTGAAATCGCTAGAAAAATGGAATTAACATCTAACGAAGCTGTAAAACAAGCAGTTATAGCTGGTCTAGGTATTTCTATTATGCCTATTATTGGTATTAACTACGCATTACAAAATGGCGATTTACAAGTGCTCAAAATTAAAGGTTTACCATTAGAAACTTACTGGAATTTAATATGGTTAAAATCTAAAAACTTATCTAATGTTGCTAAAGCATTTATAGAATATATGAAAAACAATAAAGATGAAATTATTGAAAAAGAGTTTAGAAAATTTAATAATTCAAGTAAGTATTAAGCAAACTTAATAGACTTAGCAGGATTTATTTTGGTGATAATGTATGAAGGAATAATTAACATTAAAAAACACAGAATTAAAGTACCTAAGTTTAATAAAATAATATTTGTAAAACTGATATAAACAGGCATTTTTGAAACATAGTAGGTTTCTGGATCTAATGTAATTATTTTAAAAAAATGTTGCATTCCAATAATTGATAATCCTATTAAATTACCCCAAAACAAACCTTTTAAAATCAAATAAGAAGCATTATACAAAAAGACTTTTCTTATGCTTGTATTATAACTTCCAAGAACTTTTAAAATACCAATCATTTGTACTCTTTCTAATATTAAAACGAGCAAAGCAGTAATCATATTTATACCAGCAATGATTATCATAATAGCTATTATAAACCATACATTGTTATCAAAAAGCTGAATCCACTCAAAAATATTTGGATACAATTCTAAAATAGTTTTACTGTTTAAAGTAGAAGGAATTGCATTATAAATCTCTACACCTTTTTCGTTTATTTTATCAAAATCATCAATTAAAACTTCAAAACCACCTACTTCATTCTCTGACCATTTATTTAGTTTTTGTACCTCTCTAATATCTCCAATCATCATAGCTTTATCAAATTGTAAAAAACCAGTATTATAAATACCTCTTATGATATACTTTTTATTTGATGGTAATGTGCTATTCTCAGTTTTTATAAAAGTAGTTAAAATGGTATCGTTTAATTTTAATCGTAAACGATCTGTTAATGTTTTAGACATTAAAACATCTCTTGTTCTTGGTTGATTAAAGTCAGGAAGTCTACCTTCAATCAAATATTCTTCAAAAAATGTCCAATCATAATCTGAAGAGACTCCTTTAAAAATGATACCTTCAAAATCTGTATCTGTTCTTAAAATACCTCCTTTACTAGCATATACTTGAACATTTCTTACACCTTCAATTGTAGTAAATTTTGGATAAAATTCTTGCTCTTTTTTTATGGGTATTGTAGAAACATCAGAGTTATTATTATCATAATTTAATATTTGAATATGACCTTTAAAACCAGTCATTTTATCACGTATTTTATATTGTAACCCTGCTCCAGTTGCAACAGCAATTAACATAATAATGATACCTAAAGCAATTGCTGTAATTGCAATTTTTATAATTGGTGATGAAATGCTACTTTTATACTTTTTGCCAGCAATAATACGTTTTGCAATAAATAACTCGTAATTCAAATTGATGATA
>Ga0209771_1002645_pt1 | contig 10701 bp, 10 predicted proteins | sample SaaInl59LU_5_DNA_FD_184639 | JGI IMG/M metagenome (GOLD analysis project Ga0209771, IMG submission 184639) | Marine microbial communities from expanding oxygen minimum zones in the Saanich Inlet - ESP_59LU_5_DNA (SPAdes) (version 2) | ecosystem: Environmental > Aquatic > Marine > Intertidal zone...
CGGCATCTGGTATCGTTGGCGCGGTTGTAACACTGATGGGCTTGTTGGCGTTTCCCGCGATGGCAAATGCCAATTATAACAAAAGCTTTGCGTCTGGCGTGATCTGTGCCGGTGGTACGTTGGGTATTTTGATCCCGCCGTCCATTATGCTTATCGTCTATGCAGCGATCGCAGATTTGTCGCCCTTGCGCCTTTACGCAGCTGCGGTGTTCCCCGGTTTATTGTTGGCGGGCCTTTACATTGTGTACGTGATCACGCGTGTTTGGTTTAATCCTGCATTGGCGCCAAAACCGACCATGGAAAATGTGCCGCCACCCCGCGAAATCTATAAAGACTTGTTGGTAAGCTTTGTGCCGCTGACTGTTTTGATTGCGCTTGTTCTTGGTTCAATCCTTGGTGGTCTTGCGACACCGGCTGAAGCCGCTGCTATGGGTGCTTTGGGCGGCATGGTTTTGGCGGTACTTTATCGCTCCATGACGTGGGAAAAGCTGAAGGAAAGCGTCTTCCTGACCGCAAAAGCAACCGCGATGGTGTGCTGGTTGTTCGTTGGTTCGTGGACGTTTGCATCGGTCTTTTCGTACTTGGGTGGACACGATATCATCGCAGATTGGGTTGGTGGCCTTGATCTTGAGCCGTGGGAATTCTTGATCCTTGCTCAAATCATCATCTTCCTGCTGGGATGGCCGCTGGAATGGTCTGAGATCCTGATCATCTTCGTGCCAATTTTCTTACCGCTGCTCGAGGTATTTGGTGTAAACCCTTACTTCTTTGCGATGTTGATTGCGTTGAACCTGCAGACTTCGTTCCTGACACCACCCATGGCGATGTCCGCCTATTATCTCAAAGGGGTCCTTAAGGATAAAATTGAGCTGATGGACATTTTCCGTGGTATCATGCCGTACTTGGGCATTGTGATCTTGACGATGGTCTTGATGTACAACTTCCCAGGCATCGCATTGTGGTTCCCTGACTATCTCTTTGGGCCATACATTCCATGATCCCGGATAGTTATAAACTAACTGCAACCGAGGCGGTGGATGCCATCGCCTCGGGGCGCCTTAGTTCTGTTGAATTGGTCAAGTCTTGCTTGGCGCGCATTACGGAAACTGATGAAGCTATCAAAGCGTGGGCTTTTCTCGATCCTGATGCAGCACTTGCCCAAGCGGCTGAATGTGACCGACTTCGCAGAGCAGGTATGGCAACGGGTCGCCTTCATGGCATTCCAGTTGGCCTGAAAGACATCATCGATACTGCCAAAATGCCAACACAGCGCGGAACGTCAATTTTTGCTGGACGGCAAACGGAACACGTAGCCCGTTTGGTTGAACGTTTGCGCGAAGAAGGTGCTGTGATCATGGGTAAAACCGTGACCACTGAACTGGCTTTTGTGCACGCAAACGAAACCCGTAACCCCCACAACGCCGATCACAGCCCTGGTGGTTCATCAAGCGGTTCGGCAGCTGCGGTTGCGGCGATGCATGTGCCTTTGGCGATTGGTACCCAGACAAATGGTTCCATTATCCGTCCTGCATCATTTTGCGGAACATTTGGGTTCAAACCTACACGCGGCGTGATTTCTCGCAGTGGCGTTTTGCAGACGTCAGTTTCGCTTGATCAAGTGGGTTGCTTTGGTCGCAGTCTTGAAGACGTTGCGCTGTTAACCGATGCAATCGGAGGCTACGATCAAAATGATCAAGTTAGCTTTGCGCGCCCGCGTCCAAAGATGCTTGAAGGAGCGCAGGCCGAGGCATTGGTCACGCCCGAGTTTGCATGGTTTGATCTGCCCTTTAACGAGCGCCTTTCCGGCGATGCGCGTGAGGGCATGGAAGCGGTAATAGACATTCTTGGCCCCAAAGTGACCAAGATGGAGCCCGCAGATACCCTGTCTGATCTTGTCATGGTTCAAGCGCGTATCCACGAATACGAAATTGCCCATCACCAAGCTGAGGTCTTTGATACGCATTGGGATCAGATCAGTGATACGTTAAAACCTATCATTGAGCGTGCCCGTAAAATCACAAAAACTGAGTATGAAGATGCGTTAGCTGTCAAAGGGTCCGCTGAGTCGTTTTTTATGAACTTCTTTCTGGATTATGATGCGGTCATTGCGCCGTCAGCTGCTGGCGAGGCTCCAAAGTTTGGAGACGGCACAGGCGATCCGATCTTTTGTACCCTGTGGACGCTTGCGGGGCTGCCATGTGTCAGCCTTCCTCTTCTGGTTGGTGACAATGGCCTACCGATTGGTGTGCAACTTATTGGGCCACCTGAAAAAGATGACCGGCTTTTGCGCACGGCGCGATGGCTACAAACCTATTTATCTGAAACAGCCGAGTAACTGAAAGGACCTATAACATGTCATATATGGTTAAGTTAATCGCAGGCCTGACTGGCACAGCATTTTTGTGCATTTTCATCGGGGGCCTGTCCCAAAGTATCTCAAGCGGTTTTGCCGGCTTTGTCGGTGGTGCGCCGTTCATGCTTATCGCTATTCTTGTGTGCGGCATGGCCGTCTACGATTTCTGGGACGAGTGTGTACGTAAGAAATGAGTAAGAAACGTCTCTGGATTACGCGCCGCCTGTCTGATGCAACGCTTGAACGGGCTGCGCGTGATTATGACGTTGTTATAAACCATGAAGATAGCCCCGGGACGGCTGAGGAGTTAATCGCGGCAAGTGCCGATTTCGACGCGATTATTCCCTGCCATTCCGAGCACTTTACTGCGGATGTGGTAAGCCAGTTTTCTGACCGCCTGAAGATTGTGGCCAATCATTCGGTTGGTGTTGATCACTGCGATATTCCTGCGCTTAACGCGCGCGGCATCGCAGTCACGAACACGCCCGATGTGCTTTCCGATGCGACCGCTGAGTTGGCTATGTTGTTGATGCTTGGTGCTGCACGCAATGCTGTAGCTGGTGACCGGATTGTGCGGACCGGCAACTGGGACAGCTGGTCACCGGCTTTTATGGTTGGCAAACAGGTAACCGGTGCGCGTTTAGGCATTATTGGGATGGGTCGCGTGGGGCAGGCTTTTGCTCAAAAGGCGCGAGGTTTTGGGATGCAGGTGCATTACTACAACCGCCGCCCCCTTTCGCCTAATCTTGAACACGGGGCTGTCTATCACGAGACCGTCGAAAGTCTTTTGGCTGTGTCCGATTTCTTATCGCTTCACTGCCCTGCAACGCCCGAGACGGTCGACCTGATGAATGATGATCGTTTTCAAATACTGCCAAAAGGGGCTGTCGTTGTGAATACGGCACGTGGGGCTTTAGTTGATGAAGACGCTCTGATTGCAGCGCTTGATAGCGGGCATGTTTCTGCCGCCGGTCTTGATTGTTTTAAGGTTGAGCCGGGTGGCAACCCCAAGTTTTCGTCCTACGATAACGTATTCATGTTGCCCCACATCGGGAGCGCAACACGACAAACACGAGATGCCATGGGGTTCCGCGCCCTCGACAATCTCGATGCATTTTTCGCGGGCCAGACACCAAAGGATATCTTGACTAAATGATGGATAAATCAATCACCAAACTTGCTTTTCTGGGCCTTGGCGTCATGGGCTATCCAATGGCAGGCCATCTGGCAAAAGCAGGTCACTCCGTCACCGTTTATAACCGTACCACGGCAAAAGCGCAGGCGTGGGTAGACGAGCATGGCGGCAGCTTGGGTGAAACACCTGCAGAAGCCGCGCGGGGCGCTGAGGTCGTTATGGCCTGTGTCGGTAATGATGATGATCTGCGCTCGGTCTGCCTTGGACCCGATGGGGCATTCGCCACGATGTCCGAAGGTAGCACTTTTGTTGATCACACCACCGTCTCTGCGGCAGTCACAGCCGAGCTTCACGCCGCTGCGAAAGCTAAGGGCATTGCCTTCGTCGATGCGCCTGTGTCTGGCGGACAAGCAGGTGCAGAGGGTGGGCAGCTTTCGATCATGTGTGGTGGTGCGCAAGCGGATTACGATTGGATTGAACCCGTCATCAACACTTACGCAAAATTGTGTCGTCGCATTGGCGAAAGTGGCGCAGGTCAGATGACCAAAATGTGTAACCAGATTGCGATTGCCGGACTGGTGCAAGGATTGTCAGAAGCGCTGCACTTTGCCTCCAAAGCTGGGCTCGATGGCGCTTCTGTTGTTGAGGTGATCAGTCAGGGCGCTGCCGGTTCATGGCAAATGTCCAACCGCTATCAGACTATGCTGGATGATCACTTTGATCATGGGTTTGCCGTTGATTGGATGCGCAAAGATCTGGCGATTTGTCTAAGCACCGCCGAGGAAAATGGCGCGTCACTACCAATCACAGCTTTGGTCGACCAGTTCTATAAAGACGTGCAGAAAATGGGTGGTGGCCGTTGGGACACATCCGCTTTGTTCAAACGCCTTCAAAACGACGGCACCAAGTAACACGATAAAGTTGTGCAGCGCGCCAGCAGGTTTTTTGGTCCGCTGCTTAGCGATTTTTGCGATATTCGGGTTCTTTTGCTGATCGCGATGGACATCAAGCTGTTGTTGGCTATCAATACCTATCCAAGAATATTGCTAACGAACATGCGCCGAAAAGAGTGCTGTCAGATAGAACCCCTCGGAGGAAACATGAAATTCAAATCCCTATTCGTCGCCGCGACTGTTGCGGCTCTGACAGCTACATCCAGCGTTGCTGAAGATCTCAAAGTCGGGATGATCACAACGCTCTCCGGTGGTGGCGCGGGCCTTGGTATTGATGTGCGGGACGGCTTTATGTTGGCAGTCGCACAATCTGGGCGAACCGATATTGATGTGATCATCGAAGATGACCAGCGTAAGCCAGACGTTGCTGTTCAGCTTGCAGACCGCTTGATTCAATCTGAGAAGGTTGACGTCATGACCGGTATCATTTGGTCGAACTTGGCAATGGCTGTTGTTCCCGGTGCTGTGGCTCAGGGTAAGTTTTATCTGTCGCCGAACGCAGGCCCGTCACCCCTTGCAGGCCGTGCGTGTCATGAAAACTATTTCAACGTAGCATGGCAGAACGATAACCTGCACGAAGCGGCAGGTGCGTATGCGAATGACGCAGGCCACTCAAACACATTTATTTTGGCGCCTAACTACCCTGCTGGCACTGATGCGCTTACCGGCTTTAAGCGGACCTACGGTGGTGAGTTGGCTGGTGAAATTTACACCAAACTTGGTCAGTCAGATTATGCGGCTGAGATCGCACAAATCCGTGCAAGCGGTGCTGATAGCGTGTTCTTCTTCCTGCCCGGCGGAATGGGTATCTCGTTCCTCAAGCAGTATGCAGATTCAGGCGTTGATTTACCTGTTGTCGGCCCGGCCTTCAGCTTTGACCAAGGTATTTTGCAAGCGGTTGGTGCAGCAGCGTTGGGCGTAAAGAATACATCGCAGTGGAGCAAAGATATCGACAACGCGGCCAACGCTGCATTTGTAGAGACTTTCTCTGCTGAGTACGGACGCTTGCCATCGCTCTACGCAAGCCAAGGGTTTGACACGGCGAACTTGTTGATTTCAGCGATGGAAGCGGCAGATGTGAGTGATGCGGATGCATTCCGTGCCGCTCTTAAGGCAGCAAATTTCGACAGCACACGCGGCGCGTTCGCCTTTGCCAGCAACCACCATCCTATCCAAGACATCTACGTACGCGAAGTGATCAAAGAGGGTGATGTGTTTACCAACAAGATCATTGCAACGGCGTTGTCAGATCACTCAAACGCCTACGTTGCTGACTGCAAAATGTAAGCTAGCGTTCATTGGCCCGCACTTGTGGGCCAGTGACTTTTCACACGGAAATCCATGTCGCTTATTCTGTTCATTGAGCAGGCCCTGAATGGTTTGCAGTTTGGGGTCATGCTGTTTTTGATGGCTGCTGGCTTGACGCTTGTTTTTGGCGTTATGGGGCTGATCAATCTGGCGCACGGCTCGCTTTATATGATCGGCGCTTTTGCTGCGGCGGCAGTTGCGGCGGCGACGGGATCATTCGTATTGGCGTTGATCGCCAGCTTTGTATGCGCCGCATTTGCTGGTGTCTTGATTGAATATTTTGTCATCAGACGTCTTTATGATCGTGACCACTTGGATCAAGTCTTGGCGACTTTCGCGCTTATCTTGATCTTTTCCGAGGGAACACGTTGGGTCTTTGGCTCATTTCCTTTGTTTCTTGATAAACCTGAGTGGCTTTCGGGTACGGTGATGCTGCCGTTTGGAATTGAATATTCGATCTACCGGCTGGCCATTATTGTTGCAGGCCTCATGATTGCGGCTGGTTTGTTTTGGATGATCGCGCGCACGCGTGTAGGCATCCGAATTAGGGCCGGTGAGAACGACCGCGAAATGATTGGTGCGCTCGGGGTTAATATCTCGCTGCTGTATACATTTGTTTTTGCCCTTGGCGCGGCACTTGCGGGACTGGCGGGTGCGCTGATTGGCGCGATCCAATCTGTTCAAGTCGGGATGGGTGAGCCGGTTTTGATCCTCGCCTTTGTTGTGATTGTCATCGGCGGTATTGGCTCTATTCATGGCGCATTTATTGGCTCTGTCCTTGTCGGTATGACTGACACGCTTGGTCGGACAATGCTTCCTAGTCTATTTGGTCTGTTTTTGGAGCCGTCTGCAGCAACGTCTCTTGGGGCGTCTTTGTCCTCTATGCTGATTTATATTTTAATGATTGGCGTGCTTATTTTCAGGCCTAAAGGCCTGTTTGGGGGAGCATAGAATGCGGCGAGAGGCGATTTTCAATTACACTTTGCTGTTTGCTCTTTTGGCATTTCCGCTTTGGGCTTGGACGGCTGATGAGCCATTTCTAATCACCCTCACGACCCGCGCGATTATTTTTGCGATTGCCGGAGTAGGGCTTAATTTTGCGCTTGGGTTCGGGGGATTGGTAAGTCTGGGTCACGCGGCATTTTTTGGACTTGGTGGGTATGTGATGGGCGTGCTGGCCTATCATGCGCAAACGTACACCGCGTTCGTAACGTGGCCGTTTGTCATTGAAGGCACCAATTCGATGTTAATGATCTGGCTTGTGGCAGTAGTTTTGTCAGCGGTCTTAGCTTTGGCCATTGGGGCATTATCGCTGCGTACCTCGGGCGTTTACTTTATCATGATTACGTTGGCATTTGCGCAAATGCTCTATTATTTTACGATTTCTTGGCCCAAATATGGGGGCGAAGATGGCCTGTCGATTTATGTGCGTAACCAATTTTTCGGCTTGAACACCATGGACTCAATTCAGTTTTTTGCTGTGTGCTATGGAGTATTATTATTGGTTTTGCTGTTTGTGTTTCTTGTGTCGCGTTCGCCGTTTGGTTTGATGCTTGGGGCCGCGCGGCAGAACGAGGCACGGGTGCAAGCAGTTGGCCAGACGCCGTTCCGCCTTTACCTCACGGCCTTTGCAGTGTCTGGCGCGATTACCGGCTTAGCAGGGGCAATGTTTGCTGATCTTAACCGTTTCGTCAGCCCGACGATGTTCTCATGGCAGACCTCGGGCGAGATTATGATCTTTGTTATCCTTGGCGGCGTTGGTCGCGTTTTTGGGCCGGTTGCCGGCGCAGTTTTGTTCATAATTCTTGAGCACTTGTTGGGCGGGCTCAGCGATTATTGGCATATCTACCTCGGTGCAATTTTGCTCGGCGTCGTGCTGTTTGCACGCGGTGGGCTGTATGGATTGATTGCAGGTAGGCAGGTTGCCCATGAGTAATCCAGTTCTGCAAATTCGCGGCGTTAGCAAAAGCTTTGGCGCATTAGAGGCAAGCAAAAACATTAAGCTTGATGTGCAGACGGGTGAAATTCATGCGCTTATCGGACCAAACGGCGCGGGTAAGTCGACTTTGATCCAGCAGATTGCAGGTGGTCTGCAGCCTGATCGTGGCCACATCCTGTTCATGGATCAGGACGTGACAACCCTTTCAACAGCCGCGCGCGCGCGAAAAGGCATGGCGCGAACATTTCAGATCTCGTCACTAGCAATGGAATATACGGTTCTGCAGAACGCTGTACTTGGCGCACTTGGTGCGCGTGGTGATGTGTACCGGTTCTTTCGACCGGTCATGAAGGATCAAAAACTGCTGTCTACAGCACAAGAAATGCTCGCCCTTCTGGGGCTGGGTGATGTGCAGAACACCATCACATCTGAATTATCACATGGCCAGCGCCGCCAATTGGAAGTGGCTGTTGCACTGACGTCTTCGCCCAAGTTGTTCTTGATGGATGAACCGATGGCGGGCCTTGGTGCCGAGGCGTCAAAAAAGCTAATGGCGTTCTTGGCAGACTTGAAGAAACAGGCGCCGATCTTGTTGGTAGAGCATGACATGGACGCAGTTTTTGCGCTGGCAGATCGGATCAGTGTTCTTGTGTACGGAGAGATTATTGCTACGGGGACCGTCGAAGAAATCCGGTCTAACCCTGCTGTTCGTCTCGCGTACTTAGGAGAGGAGGCAGAAGAATGAGCCTTCTTGAACTGTCCAATATATCCGCTTTTTATGGCGCTAGTCAGGCTTTGTTCGATGTGTCGTTGACCCTTGAGGAAGGCCAAGTGCTTGCAATGATGGGTCGCAATGGCATGGGTAAGTCGACGACCGTCAAAGTGGTTTGCCGGCTTCTGCAACACAAAGACGGTCAGGTTATTTTTGATGGGCAAAACGTCAAAAGTGTTCCTTCGCATAAGGTTGCGCAACTTGGCGTGGGCTTGGTGCCTGAGGGGAGACGTTGCTTTTCAAATCTGACGGTTTACGAAAATCTGGTTGTTGCTGCGCGGTCAGGGGAGTGGAATTTCGCATCTGTTTCGAAGCTCTTTCCTCGGTTGAGTGAGCGAAAAGATCAAAAGGCGTCGTCTCTTTCAGGGGGCGAGCAACAGATGCTTGCGATTGGGCGCGCACTGATGACCAACCCAAAACTTTTGATCTTGGACGAGGCGACCGAGGGTTTGGCTCCGGTTGTGCGTCAAGAAATCTGGCGCGCAATCGAGCGTCTTAAGTCGGACAGCTCAATGTCTATTCTTGTCATCGACAAATCCCTCAAGGAGCTGTCGCGCATCGCCGATACAGCGGTCATCCTTGAGAAGGGTAGATCGGTTTGGAATGGCGACTTCAATGAACTGACGCCAGATGTGACTGATCGTTTCATGGGTGTTTGAAGGACTGTAAGGCGCTGAGCTTTAGGCGTCTCCAAGGTTCGCTATTTTCACAAATATTTTGCATTAGGTTACTTTTTTGTGCGGAGTAGTTCGCTTCGGTTACTAGAAATTTATTTTCGTGACGGCAGGGCGCGTGCGGTTGATCAAAATGCAATGTAATTGTTGCAACCGGTTGCAAAAATAAATTGCTAGGCCTAAGGTTCACCATATCTGGATTCAACTTCGGCGAATGCGCACCGGTAATTATCAAGTTTGTTCATGATTTACGCGCAGTTCTTTCGCTTTGTGACGATCCAAGATGAATCAATCGCCTCAAAAAGAGGCCTCGGCAATTTATGCGCGAACCGAGCGCGCTTCCTTGGGAGGAAAAAATGAAAAAGATACTATTGGCTACTGGACTTGTCGCCTTGATGGGCACTTCAGCGATGGCGCAACAAATTGGTGTTTCCATTGCGCGCTTTGATGACAATGGCCTGACCGTGATGCGGAATGGCATGACAAGTCACGCAGATACACTCGATGGTGTGAGCCTTCAGGTTGAAGATGCGACTGATGACGTTGCAAAGCAGCTTGACCAAATCAATAACTTCGTTGCGTCTGGTGTTGATGCGATCATCGTAAACGCGGTTGATACAAACGCGACCGAAGCGATGACCGCAGCTGCTGCGTCTGCTGGCGTGCCGCTGGTCTATGTAAACCGTCAACCGATTAACATGGATACGCTGCCTGATGGCCAAGCGTTTGTTGCGTCCAACGAGATCGAATCTGGCACATTGAAAGCGTTCGAGGTTTGCAAAAATCTGCGCGCTGCAGGCAAATCTGGTGGAGCTACGGCGTACATTCTGATGGGTCAGCTTTCAAACCAAGCAGCAGTTCAGCGCACAAAGGACGTCGAAGACGTTCTGGGCATGGACATGTGTAACTTCATCACGGTCATCGACAAGCAGACCGCTGAATGGTCACGGGACAAAGCGCAGGATCTTATGACGAACTGGTTGTCATCCGGCGAGCCGTTTGACGCTGTGTTTGCCAACAACGATGAAATGGCAATTGGTGCGATCCAAGCGCTGAAGGCGAACGGTATTTCCATGGATGCAGTTCAAGTCGGCGGCGTTGATGCAACAGCAGATGCGCTTCAGGCGATGAAAGCTGGCGATCTTGACGTGACCGTATTTCAAGACCTTGCCGGCCAGGGTTCAGGATCAATTGATACTGCACTGAAGCTTATTAACGGTGAAGCAGTCGACAAGACTGTGTTTATCCCGTTCAAGCTGGTTACTCCTGATAATGTTGATGAGTTTATCGCAAACTGATCGAACAATAGACTTTAAGTGGGGCGGCATGTCTGCCCCACTTCTTCACAAAAGCTTCACAGACCACAAAGGAATTGATTGATGGCAGACAAGAGCCACGGGATCGGCGGATTGAGTTTTGATTCATCAAAGCGCCAATGGCCAAACGAGATAAACGTTTTCTTTGCCTTGATCCTTATCGTGGTCATTTTCGAAATTCTTGGCGCCATGGTTATGGGTCAAAGCTTCTTGTTTGATAGCAACGATCGCTTTGACAGTATTTTTAATGA
>Ga0209771_1002650_pt1 | contig 10685 bp, 11 predicted proteins | sample SaaInl59LU_5_DNA_FD_184639 | JGI IMG/M metagenome (GOLD analysis project Ga0209771, IMG submission 184639) | Marine microbial communities from expanding oxygen minimum zones in the Saanich Inlet - ESP_59LU_5_DNA (SPAdes) (version 2) | ecosystem: Environmental > Aquatic > Marine > Intertidal zone...
AATACATAAGAAGGAAAATATTTCATTGGAGTTCCATTCTTAGTTTCAACTTTATCTTCTCTATATTCGTAGATATCATACATACCATCGAAAGAACCTCCTTTTAAAGAGTTACCGAACGCTCTGATATCTTCATAGATATTTGAATCAACTGAACTACCATCGGTGTTAGAAACGTTTACACGAGTAGAAGAACCACCACTATAAACATCTGAAGTAGCCCATACTTTGATTGATGGGTAATTTTTAGTTACATATTGTTTGATAACTGAAGCAGTGTGTTTTGCTCCCATGTAGATATAATTACCACCATCGTATGAATCTTTTTGAAGTGCGTTAGCTGGTAAAAGGAATTCTTGGTTTAAGAAGTTGATTTTGATTTTTTTAGTAGCCATAATTTTAGGGTTTTAAGGTTTAATTTTTATTTGTCTCTCAATCTTTATTACATAGTAAATATACGAAATAATGTTTGATTTACCAAATTTGAAATGTTAAAGTTTTGTTAAAGTTTTATTACTGATAAACTTGGGGTAAAATCGGTTTTGTATTTACCATTAGTATAGTTGCCGATTACAGTATCTATGAAATCTTTTAACAGATAAGTTCCATCAGAAGAACCAAATCCATGTCCTTCATCCCAATCAGAACTCCATTCTTCTACGATTTCAAGTGAAGTTTCTAACAAATCCCATTGTGGAATTTCTTCTTCTGTAACCATTTCATTGAATCCTTGGATTCTACTTTTTGATTTGAAAACTAAATCTTGAGGGTTTACTAAGTATTGCATAATTTGAGGTTTTAAGTATTAATCATTTACATAGTAAATATACAAAAAAAAGTTGGTATATCCTAGCGATTTACCAACTTTCTTCAAATTATTTTGTTATATTTGTAACAATTTACACCTTTGCAGAACCAATGTCAATTGGTTGTCTTTTCATATGACCACCTGTTGCGAAGTTTGAACCTTCTCGTAAATATCCACTTAAAAATGCTCGTCTAAATCTATTAGAAGTATTTTCTTCCGAACCATGTACTACATTGGAATGTAAGAATACAATTTGACCTCTACGTAGATATCCATCTAATTTAGGAAAAGTATGGTCTTCTGGCATTACACATGGTTTACCACGTTCGTTTCTCCAATTCTTAGGATTAGTTTTAGTTCTATCCTCATCTACTTCAATGGGTAATCTACCCAGGTTGTGAGTTCCCTCATAATACCATACCGAACCGTTAACTGGGTCATGGTTATCCAAAGCAATCGAAACATTTAAAACCTCGTTTGATTCACATTCGGTATAGAAAATGTTTTGGTGCATATCTCTACCTAATTGTCCTGGTGGTTTAAAGTAAGCCCAAGTTTGTAAAGCAAATATCTTACCTCCTAAAAGTAATTCAGCTGCCTCAATAACTTTAGGATGTTTCATTAGTTCTCCTAAAACTTCGGATTCTTTATGTGGATATTGGAACGGGTCATAATCTCCCCACTCATTATCCACATCATTGTCTTGACGTATTTGTCTAATACGTTCAAGTTCATCACAATATTTATCACATTCTTCATCTGTGAGTAAGTTCAATACCGATACACCCTTGTATCTCCAATCGAACTCCAATTGTTGTTTATTGTTGTTTTTCTTCGCGAGAAAGTAACCCCATAAAATAAATTATTAATTGTTAATGTATATAAATATATTACTTGTAGAATTGTAATAAATTAGGTAAATATAATTTTAGATTTTTAATATTATTAGATGATATTCTAATTGCAATTAGATTTGAGTCAGATACACTATTATCTAAAGAGTTTGTCTCCATTGGTCCTGAAATTCTCCATCTTAATTTAGTTACTTTATAATTTGGATTGGAAAATGTTTTCAAATACACCGATTCAGATACCTCCAATATAGGCGAATTTTTATCCATAGTTTTTTGAACAAAAAATCTATTAATAAATCCTCGTTTGTAATCATCATCATTTGGTGTAGGAATGAAAGTTAATATTCTACTTTCATTTTTAATAACATCACCTTTAAATACTTTCTTGTAATCACTTAACTTACTCATATTTTAACTTTCATTATCGTTTTTACCCTTTGGTCTTAATCCTGTTTTAACAGTTACAAACCATCCACTTGAATCGATTGAATGTTCCAATCCATCTACTTGGAAAAAATGTGGGTTTGAAAAGTTTTTAGGAATACCATCAATACGTAATATATCACCTCGTTTAAATCCACTCAATCCATGAATTTTAAAATCAAATCTAGCCATTCCATATGGTGAATTTAATGAAAGATTACCTTCATTACCACCTTTATTTATTTGAGGGTCTTTTTTCTTATCTATATTTAAAACTTGTTGTAATGCCATCGTATCAGACCAAGTTCCAACAACAAATACATTTTCTAATGAGGCATCATTACCCGAAATCCAATCATATCCTTCTTTAATAACATCATATTTATCAGTTCTGTATTGGATTTTTGGAAACACTCCTGCTTTACCCATAAAAAATTCATAGTTAGCTAATCGAATCTCATCTTCTTTTGGTTGAGTAGGTGCAGGTATTGGATTACCATCTTCATCTTCAGTAATATCTTTAAATTGTATAGCCGATATTATAGTCCCAACTCCATCTTTTTTATTTTCACTAAATACCTGCCCTAATATTGGCTGTGGATTCACATCAGGATTTGGTTCATATTTACTATCATTAGATAACCTCTTTTGGATGGTGGAATTCATTGTTGATGCAGGTACACTTACTGAGAAGTTAGCATCAAGGAATGGTGATTTGACACCACGTGATTGGAATGTTTTTATTGAATTATCCGTTACCTTAGATACATCTCCGGTGAAATTTAAATCTACAATTTGTAATTCACCATTACCAGTTTTTTGGTCGTACCTGTTTACAATTTGAAATTTCCACAACGAGTTTACAGCACCACTCATACCATTTAACAAATCATATAATACATCTCGTTGAGTGTAGTTAGGTGTTTGTAGAACTTCACAAAAGAAATCAAAATTAATATATAGATTTTTTAACCAGCCCCACCAACCTTGAGGTGCTCTATATGGAATAAATGTTTTGTCAAGTTTATTCCATGCATTATCTGTATCAGTTAACTCATACATAGATGGAAATGCATGAGGTACCTTCGTACCATCATATTCACCATTTTTAGCTCGTGTTCCACTATAATACCCAAATACACTTTTGGGGTGTAGATTTTGAGTAGTTTCATCTAAATTTTCAAAGTTTATAAATTCAGTTTTAGCTTCTTTACCAGAAAATGCATCTTTCAACCCAAATGCAGGTGCCTTAACATTGGGTATATATAATTTCGTTTTATCAGTACTCCACATATGTGGAAATGCAGAACAAACACAATCATCTACATTTATTAATAAAGATGAAGCATTATCAGGACAACCGTTATCCTTTACATCTCTATTTGCAAGTAAATCAGCTGAGTATGAGTTTAAGATATCAATAGCCAATTCGAATCTAATAAATTTTTCTTCTGAAATAATTGGTTCCTCTGATGGAATTTTTAGTTTCTCACCGCCTTCTGATATTAAAGATGAACTTGTACCCCAATTTTTTAAAAGATTATCAAGAATAACTAAATCCATATTAATATAAGAAGATTGGTCTACAAACATTTTTTTAGTATCACCACCTTCTAATTTAACTTTTAATTTATTACCAAATTCTCTAAGTTCTTTTATTTTATTAGTTTGTTTTGCAGCTGGTAATGCGTTTACCATTTGAGCAAATAAAGCATTTCCTGCCGGGTTATCTTTACTCTCACTTAAAGTTTGTATATCTTGAGGACTGAATATCTTACCACTTTTACTTTTAGTATTGTTTTCAGAAGTTGCATCTTTATGAGTTTGCATATATTCAGCAACTTCACCTATTGAAGTACATTCTACCTTTAATATATAAGTTTCATTATCACCGAATTCAATACCACCACCAGTAATTACACCAAGTGTTGCATCATAATCGTAATCTGAATTTGCTCGTTTATTTGCTATGTGTTGCCATTTATTGTACTTAGCAATATCACATGGAGTTATAGCACCACCGGGATTTTCTTTACCTACCCATTGAGAACGAGCTTTGGTAGTATTCCAACCCCATTCCATTAATAAGTAAAAGCCAGGCTCTAAGAAATATTCAGCCAACTTTTCCATATGTTCCAATGTATATGCAACGATATTAAATGAAATTTTTCGTCTACCAATATCCGATTCATCGATTGCCAACGAATTTACTAATGGAGATGGTCTTAGTGGTCTACCAGTTACCGTAACTGGGGTTTTCATATCTAACTCATATCCTAATATTCCTGATTTTTCTTCTATCGTTTTACCCTTTGAATTGGTATATTCAATATTACCATACCTTGCAGTAAACGAATCACCATTATGAATGGATTGGAGTACCAAACCACCAGTTGATGAGTTTAATGAAGAATCTTTGGGTGAAACAGATGAGATGATTCGTATCCATGGTGTCAATCCACTAACTCCACCAGAACCATTTTTGTTCATGGGAGAGTTGTTACCACCTCGTTGGTCTAATTTCTCCTTAATACGTGGGTAAATAGTTGAAAATACTGGAAATGAACCCATAACTTATTGTTTATTAAATTGTGCTATAATATCTGTGTAATTTTGTGGAATTCTTAAAACTGTACCATCTTCTAATGCGAATGGTGCATCGTGAATGTTATTAGCAGAAGCAATTATCCACCACAAGGAAGAATCACCATAGAAATCATTTGCCAAAGTATCTAATCTATCACCACCTTGGGTTACTGCATAGATATCACTATCGGCTTTAGGTATTTTAGGATATATCTTGGAACGATATACCTCACGACCATCATTTAGTTTCTTTGTTGTATTATTTTGATATCTACTTGCCATAATTTATATTATTTCTGTACCAGTCATTGTTGGATATGGACCAGTTACATTACCACTTGAGAATACACGGACTACCTGGTCATCAAAGAAATCCCTTCTATAATACATAACCATACCATTATCATTATTACGTTCTCTGTATTCACCCAACTTAGGACCTGTATAATTTTTGTATCCTTGGAGTAATAAGTTAGCTACAACACTTGATTGAGCTGGTGTTAGATTTTGCTTACTTTCTAATTCTTTTATTTTTTCAGTAGGAGTTTTACCATCAAATGAATCAGCGGTTGCTGATTGAGATAGAGTGGTATCCTTACTAACATCATCTTTTGGTAATGGGGTAGTATCGGTTTTACCTGTTAATAAATTTTTAGGTAGTTTTGGTGCTGATAAGCTTGGTCCACTTATAGGTGTTGATTTAGTATCTAATTTTAATGGTTTTTGGTCATTATCAATACTACCATCGGAATTTATACGAGTACTCTCACTAAATTTAGTAGCTTCTTCATTAGATTTCTTAACAGCCTCTTTAGATTTAGCGTAGTTGTACAATTTACTCAATGAACCATCACCAACATTTTCAATAAATTTAATTGTAATAGCTACATCAATAAATTTAGGTAAGACAAATCCATCAATTTCAGTTTCCCAATTAGTAGTATCAGGCATAGTATAAGTTAAAGATTCAATTATACCAGCTTTTTTATTATAGATATCACCTAACTTGAACCAAATGAATGGTGGATTTGCTAAATTATCTTGAATACTTGGATAAGCCATTTTAGTTAAAGATGATATTCTTTCCCAATTTGCTGATAATTCAAGTGGGTTATTACAATATAATGAAATATTGAAAGAAGTACTTCGTTCAATTGATTCGTATGTGTAAAATTTATAAGGATTACCAACAAAGTTATTAGATGACCATGATGGTGAAACATTTTCAGTTAAACCACTAATTGTTCCTCTAAATAAGGTTGGAGTAGATGAACCATAGTATCCTATCCATAAGGGAACTAAATCTACATATTCAGTACCACCAATTTTAACTTTACCAGTAGATAGTTCCAATGATTCATACTTATTTGGATTTAAAATAAGTTTATCTCCATTTTTTCCAAACATACCTCGTTTTACTTCAAGTGGAGCTCCTCTTTCAAGAGAATAAGCAGAATCAGCCTTACCATCCTTTAATTGTGGGTTATATTGATTTTGTGAACCACCTGGATTTTTTGTATTTTTAAATCCATATTTGGTTTTACCAAATCTACCATAATCATCACCTTTTCGTTTTACACCATATAATGGTGAAACTAAAGATAAATCTAATTTAGAATCTTCAAGTTCCTCTTTAGTAGTAATTAATGTTTTTGAGGTATTTACATCACTATATGTTCTTTCATCTGTGGTATATTCTACTGCAAATTGTTTATTACCATTAGCAGTTGATGCCTGCTGTCCTTCACCAAATAACTCACCTCTTAACTTATCCTTACCATATGCAATTCCTTGACCTAATGCCTGTTTTCCAATAGTAGTAGGATTACCTCCACCTGATTTTTTTAGGAGTTCACCAACTATACTACCATTGGGACCATATAAATCTTTTGTGATTGGAGTTTGGGAGTCATTGAGAGAACCCTCACCCTTATCATTTGGTTTACTATCAACTATTTTACCTACTACCTCACTTGGAATTAAACCTTGTGGTATTCCTAACGTAGTATTTATTTTATCACGGACATCTCCAATTGAAGTCATTGAACCGCCAGTTATTTTACTTAAACCCTTACCAATTAATCCACCATCACCTTCAGTACCACCTGTACCTTTTTTCATCTTTTCTACCAATGGAGTACTTCTCTGAGCAATACGAATCGCCTCGTTACCATAGATAAGAGGATTGTTCAACTCCACAAGTGATTTAATACGTATTCCTGAGGTTTCTTGCTCGATAAAGGTTTCTTTATCAGCCTTAACTTGTTTGTCTTGTGGAGACCCTTTAAATAGTTCTAATATTGTTGGCATAATTAAGCGTTCCCTATTCCAAATTGATTTCTACTATTTGATTCTTGTCTCATCGTTACGGCTGCAGTAACTTTATCTGTATCCATATAAACATCTTTATTAGTAAGGAATGCTTCTTTTAGTGATATTAATTCATTGATAACACCACTCATGTTTACATTTGGCCCACCTCCAGTACCACTCATTGCGTTTGATAAGCCCGGTGCTGCAAGTAAATCATCATTTGGAGATAATTCAAACAAACCACCCTCTTTGGTAGATATTCTAGTTTTACCATCTGCCGGTGAATTTACATCCCCTGCTTTTGAAAAATAACTATATCCTAATGCTGCTGCGGCAGCAGCACCAGCGATACCCAATACAGGTCCTACAACTGGTATTGCAGATAACGAGGAGAATGCCCTCATAGCCATATCAGCAATAGATGATAACAATCCTTGTTTCTTTATAGTATTACCAATAGCAATGATTCCATTGTAAGCAGATACAGCAGTATTTTTAGCTATTTCGAACCCTAATGAAAGTTTATCCAATATAAAGTTTCGTTCTTTCATAGCTAATAGTGTAGCAAATACACCACCAAAAACCATCAACGTATCTTTAGCTTGAAAAATACTTTCCATTATACTTTTAAATCCTTCTGCCATTGATATTACAGGACTTAATATAAACCCGAGTACTGAGCCAACTACTCGTAATGCAGGAACTAATATACCTGATATCATAGATATAACCCCACTAATTACTGGTAATATAAATGATGCAAGTGGTTCAAATGCATCAAAGAATGCAGTTTTTATTGCCCCAAGTTCATTTGACATGTTTTCAAATAATGATTGCATTTCTCTTTGACTTTCCAAACGGCGTGTCTGATTCCTTAAATCATCACCTGTTATTTTAGATATATCCTTACCACTATCTATTAATGATTGTGCTGCAGCTAATTCTTCTTTTTTAAGTTTACCAAATCTTTCTCGTATTCTTTGTTGATTTACCAAAGATGAGAACTCCATACCCGTTGCTTCAACAAGTGCTTCTTGTTCATATACATTTAATTTGGTAATATCACCAAGTTTTCCAACTTCATCAAGTATTGCTTGTTGAGAACCAAGGATATCACCATTAGCAGCAAGATATCTCGATTGAGATAAATTTATATTAGTTCCAAGTATTGCACTTGCTTCTAATTCTTTACTTATACTATTTTCGTAATCTAATAATCCCCTAGCAGCTTTACCAGCTTCAGCAATTGAAGTTCCTAATGCTGCTGCTTCTACTGCTGCTTTTGCCAATTCAGTAGCAGAACCCCCAAAGAACTGATATGCTACTTCTGAATTGTTTGCTAAATCAGCTATTACTTTAGAAGGAGCAACTCCAGCCATTTTTGCCATTTCAGCAGTTTGACCAATTAAAGCTTGAGATTGTTCAGCAGATAATCCACCTATGTTTTGAAATACTTTATTTAATTTTGCAGCTTCTTGAGTTCCAATACCAAAGTTCTTATTCAACATTACCATTGAACCTAAAACTGCCTTAGATGGTTGCTCTATACCATCAAATTCATTACTAAAATCAGCTGCTGATTTAGCAACATCTTCTGCACTAACACCCAACCCAGCCATATCTCTTGATATAGTCTGTATATTTCCTTTAAGAGAAGTGGTTTGAGATACCAATAATCCAGTATTATCTCTAAATGTTTTTGCGGCAGAATCCAATTCTTTAAATCTTGCAACTCCGATTCCTATTGCAAGAGCAATCAATGTAAATGGATTAACTAATTTAAGAAAAGTTCCAAAAGCCTGTCTACCTGCAATACTTAATGCTTGCATTCCAGTCTTACCATCTTTAAGTGCGTTACCAAAACTACCAACAAATTGTTTTGCAGATAATCCTATGGTTGATTTTAAATTTTCGAATGGTTTATTTAGTAGTTTACCGAAAGGACCCATTGATGATTGTATCCCATCAATAAAAGAACCCATATTTTTGGTTAGCCAAGTCATTGGCAGAATCATTTGCTATTGAAATTAGTTCACCCCTACGTTGTTCTGTTTTTAAAGTTTTTATTACTATATCCTTTTGAACACGGGCAATTCCTAATGAACCATTTTCAGTCCTTCTTCTATCTTTTTTTAGTTTGTTAAAAGACTCTTCTGCTTTTAATACTTGCTGAGATATATCATCATATGAGGATATACCAGATAATGATTGTTTTATTTCATCATTAAACTTCTTCTGGCCCTTGGATTTTTTATCAATAGCTTTAGCATTATCATCCATCAATTTTGTTAAATCACTTAACATCGATGAGGATACCTTTAAAACATCCTGATATTCTTTTTCTATTTCAGCCTTACTCTTTGCCATCTATTATAATCCAGCGTATTTTTTTAAACCTGATGGTATAGATATACCTTCTTTTTCTGCCTTTAATATCTCATCACGTAAATCTTGAGCAGCTTTATCTGCGTTATCTACTGCTTTTTTAAATTCAGAATTATTTTTTAATTTCTTTTTTAATATAGTAGCAAATAGTTTTGAAACAAATCCTTCTTGTATATAAGAATTCTTTCCTTTTATATATTCGTGCTGTTCTTTGGTAAGTTTCATATTATTCTCCAATTATACTACTATAAATATAAGGTATAAAAAAAGTGAGGAAGTTTTTACTTCCTCACTCTTACGTTTGGTCCTTTGGATGAAGGACTTTGTGATTTTTGAGATTTCTTTACTTCATCGTTTTCTTTCTTCTTAGCATCTATTAATTGTTTGTAATAGAAGTTTCTAAGGTGTATTGGTAGTTTGTAAACTCCTTCTTGAGTAAACCCATTACCATAATAACACAACTCAAAGATTTGTTGATGAAGTGCAACAGAGTGGTTACTCGGAAGGCCAAAAAAATCCTACGCCCATAGGAATCGGGCGTACCTCCATTTCTCCCGTCTGTGGGTCCTCATACTCGAATTCCATATTAATATCAGGTTGTATTTTCCTAACTTCTTCTCTAAAAGAACGAGTATCAATGGTTAAAAATCGATTGTTAATAAAATCGGTGATTGATTTGGTATCATCTTTACCATCTACTGATATAATCATAAAACGATACCTTGTAGTTAATTCCGAAGAAGTTCCTCCTTTGGTCAATCGTTCTAATGCTTTTACATCTGCATCAATTTTCTTTTCATCACCATGAGATAGTAATTTGTATTCTAAGACAGTTCCTGATTTAGTAGTAAAAGTGTATTTGTTTTCTCTATTTAATTTATCGAAATCAATTTCCTTAGTTTGAACTTTACCCAAATCTACGGAAATTTCGTTTTTCTCACCAAGTTCACCTTCAATTTGAATCTTATATTGAGAACCATATCCTAAAATACGAGTTGCTAACATTATTGCGTTTTTATCCCCTATCAATATATCATCTACATTGATACTTTTATCTACAATAATAGATTCAAATAACTTATCAAGAACCACCCCCTTTCTAATAAGATTCTGCGATGCTTTCTTCTTCCTTTGCAGTCATGTATTTAATCTCAATTTGACCAGATGAGAGGGGATTTCCCTCTGGATAACATTTACCTTGAGATGGAAGTGAGATTACTTCCGTTGGAAAATCATAATTTGACATAAACTTTTATTTAATTTGTTTGTATATAAATATATAATTTAAAAAAAGTTGAAAAAAAAGAGTTCTCAAT
>Ga0209771_1002665_pt1 | contig 10616 bp, 9 predicted proteins | sample SaaInl59LU_5_DNA_FD_184639 | JGI IMG/M metagenome (GOLD analysis project Ga0209771, IMG submission 184639) | Marine microbial communities from expanding oxygen minimum zones in the Saanich Inlet - ESP_59LU_5_DNA (SPAdes) (version 2) | ecosystem: Environmental > Aquatic > Marine > Intertidal zone ...
ATACACTTTATCATTTGGCGCTATAATCTCTTTGAATATTTTAATCATAAAGGCCAAATCTTCTTCGTAAGTGTTTGCTGGGTCTTTTAAGTACTCGGTATAAGCGTCACTCTCTACAATTTCCTTATAGATGATTTTCACATATTCTTCATGTAAATACCAAGTATTGAGTTTTCTAGCAGCAATAGCGCTACTGATTGCTTCATTATTTTTGATCTGAGCAAGCACTAAGTTATTTGAAAACTTTGCTTTGGAAGGATCTAAATCTGAAGAGGAAGAAATGTACTTTTTAGAGGACAATAATAAATGATCCGCAGCCTTAGCTTGAAGCTCAATAAATAGACTCAAATGAAGTAAATAGAGACTTCCCATCTTTTCCATACTCAGGCTAAGAAATTTCTTTTCTTTTTCTAAGCTGTCTTCTGTGGTTTGCGTCATAGCGTACAAACCCTGCATTACTTTTACTCGAATGTGCCTCCTTGTGAGCATGATAAAGAACTTTTTTAATGGATAAAACTCGCAGGCAAAAATACTACTTATTTATAGATAGCAAACCCTTATTGGATAATATTATTAGCTGAATTCTCACCTTTATAAATTTCATAAACCTTATATTTGTCTGGCTTAAATAGAAGCCTTAATACTCAGGCATGAAGGAACTGCGTCACCTCAATAAATACTTTAAAAAATATAAGTTAAAACTCCTATTAGGTATTTTAATCACTATTGTGGCAAGGGTTTTTTCTCTGGTTATGCCTCCTTTTATCAATAAATCTGTTCAAGCGGTAGAACAATATCTCTCTGGGAGCAATGCAGATGAGAGTCTTGTTAAAGCCGTTTTACTAGAATATATTCTCATTATTATTGGCGCCGCCTTACTCTCCGGTTTTTTTACTTTTTTAATGCGCCAAACGATTATAAATATTTCCAGATATATAGAAAGAGATCTTAAAAATGAAATATTTGACCACTATCAAAAATTACATATAGCTTTCTACAAGAACAACCGTACAGGAGATCTTATGAATAGAATTAGTGAAGATGTTGGTCAAGTGAGAATGTACGCTGGCCCTGCCATCATGTATGGTATTCAAACACTGACTCTTTTTGGATGTGTTATTCCACTGATGTTTATTAAAGCACCCACCCTAGCTGCTTACACCCTACTCCCTCTACCATTTCTGTCTGTACTGATTTATAAAATAAGTAAGGTCATTCACAAAAAGAGTACAGCCGTTCAGAGCTTTCTCTCTACATTATCTACATTTACACAAGAGCGTTTTTCTGGAATATCGGTCATAAAAGCTTATGGCTTGGAGGAGAGCACCAATAATGAATTGGCCGAATTAGCCAATACAGGAAGACAAAAAAGTTTAGACCTTGCTAAAGTAAATGCTTGGTTTTTTCCCCTAATGATCTTAATGATTGGGGTGAGTAATTTATTTGTCATATATATAGGTGGTAAGCAGTATATCAGTGGAGAAATAAGTTCTATTGGATTGATCCTTGAATTTATTATCTATGTCAATATGCTTACTTGGCCGGTAGCTATAGTGGGCTGGCTCACCTCTATTATTCAACAAGCAGAGGCTTCACAGGCTAGAATCAATGAATTTCTAAAAACCAAACCAGCCATAGTAGATAGGTCAGATGGCCCTATGGAAATTGAGGGGAATATTCTATTCGACAAAGTATGTTTCACTTACCCAGATACTGGAATTAAAGCCATCCAAGAACTATCATTTGAAGTGAAACAAGGCCAAACCGTGGCTATCTTAGGGAAGACTGGTTCTGGCAAATCTACCGTTCTTGAATTAATCAGTAGGATGTATGACATAGATAGTGGCAAACTCACTATTGACGGTGTGTCTATAAAAAAAGCCCCACTTTCCTCCCTAAGAAATGCGATAGGTGCAGTTCCTCAAGACGCTTTTCTATTTTCAGATACCATTGCTAACAATATTGCTTTTGGCAAAGAAAATGCCTCACAATCAGATATTGAAGCAGCAGCAAAACAAGCTGTTGTTCACAACAACATCGCAGCATTCTCTAAAGGCTATGAGACTATTTTAGGAGAAAGAGGCATTACCCTAAGCGGTGGTCAAAAGCAAAGGGTTTCTATTGCTAGAGCACTCATAAAAAATCCAGAGATATATCTTTTTGACGACTGTTTGTCTGCTGTAGACACCGAAACAGAGGAAGCCATTTTAAATGCGCTCAAAAAAGCTGCTACCCATAAAACTACCATCATAGTGAGTCACAGGGTTTCTGCAGCTAAAAATGCAGACAAAATAATCGTTTTGGAAGATGGTAAAAAAATTCAAGAGGGTACCCATGCAGAATTAATTACTATAAATGGTTATTACAAAGCACTTTATGAAGGACAATCTACCCATAAAGAAAACCCGAAAAATGTTGTGACATAAACATTTTTTTTCCAATTTTGGAGGGAACAATGCACTTGCAAAAACAGAACAGATGTACGCAAAAGAATCCATGGAACAAGAAGAGATACACTCAAAAGTTTTAAGAGCTGGAAGGAGAACTTATTTTTTTGATGTAAGAGGCACTAAAGCCGGAGATTACTATTTAACGATCACAGAGAGTAAGAAATTTACGCACGACGACGGGTCTTTCCATTACAAGAAGCACAAGATTTATTTGTACAAAGAAGACTTTACAGCATTTAAAGAAATAATGGACGAAATGATGGATTTCATCATTGACAACAAAGGTTCTGAGGTGATCTCTGAAAGACACCAATCAGATTTTAAAAAAGAATCATTTGAAGATATTACTTCAGAAGATGCAGCGGAAAAGCCTATTGAAGACACCCCAACTTCTTCCTTTACAGAGGTAGATTTTGACGATATTTAATTTTCAATGATAATTTAATGATGCAAAAGGGCCTCTATTGAGGCCCTTTTCTTATTTTTATACTTTAAGTAACCCCTCAAAACCAATTCCATGAAAAAATTTCTTTTGACCTTATTGCTCTTTTTACCCTTAGGTATTTTTGCGCAGGAAACTATTGACTTAGGTTATTATCTGCCAGATAACATCTCTTACAACCCAGAAATACCCACGCCAAAACAGGTGATTGGACATGAGGTGGGAGAATGGCATGTTACTCATGACAAGTTAGTACAATATATGACAGCCTTGGCAGCTTCCTCTGATCGTATAAAAATAGAGAATAGAGGCGCTACATTCGAAGGAAGGCCACTGCTTCTTCTCACGGTAACTAGTCCCAAAAATCACAGTAATATTGAGTCAATCAGAACCCAGCACTTGGCCTTAACTACTGCTGCAGGACAAAACTTGTCCACAGAAAATATGCCTATAGTGGTGTATCAAGGATTTTCAATTCATGGAAATGAACCGAGTGGTGCAAATGCTGGGCTTGCTTACGCCTATTATTTGGCTGCCGCTCAAGGGCCTGAGATAGAGGCTGTTTTAGACAATACTGTGATACTTATGGACCCTTCATTCAACCCTGACGGTCTTCAAAGATTTGCCTATTGGGCTAACACAAACAGAAGTCATTTACTCAACCCAGATCCAAATGAAAGGGAGTATCATGAGGTATGGCCAGGCGGAAGAACCAACCATTATTGGTTTGACATGAATAGAGACTGGTTGCCTGTACAATTACCTGAAAGTAGGGCGAGAATAAAAAGTTTTCATGCTTGGAAGCCAAACATACTTACCGATCACCACGAGATGGGAACCAATTCCACTTTTTTCTTCCAACCAGGAGAGCCCACAAGAGTGCACCCCTTAACCCCTGCGATTAACCAAGAACTTACAGCAGAGATAGGCGCTTACCATGCCAAAGCATTAGATAAAATTGGTTCTTTGTATTATTCTGAAGAAAACTACGACGACTACTATTACGGAAAGGGATCTACTTTCCCAGACATTAATGGAAGTATTGGAATCCTTTTTGAACAAGGGAGTTCTAGAGGCCATATACAAGAAAGCGAAAATGGCATACTCACCTTTCCATTTACCATTAGAAACCAATTCACTACTGCCTTATCTACTGTGGCTGCAGCTCAGGGCATGAGAGAAAAAATATTACACTACCAGAGAGACTTCTTTACCAACACAAGGACATTGGCTGCTAAAGAAAAGCAGAAAGCGATTGTGTTTGGGGACACAAAAGATGCTGCTAAAACAAATCACTTGGCTGAAATTCTTCAAAGACAAGAAATTAAATTTCATGAGCTTAAAAGAGATGCCGTTATTAATGGAAAAAAATTTAAAAAAGGTTATGGGTATGTAGTGCCATTAAACCAACAGAACAATACTTTAATACAAGCCATGTTTGAAAAAAGAACCACTTTTTCAGACAGTTTGTTCTACGATATTTCTGCATGGACATTTCCGCTCGCTTTCAATGTTGCATACACCACAACAAACAACCTAAATGAAGCAGGGTCTGAGGTAAACAAAATTCCCGTATCAAAGGGAAATATTAGCGCCTTATCGCAGTATGCATACCTATTCGAATGGCATGAATACTATACACCAAAAGCCTTAAACAAAATATTAAACAAAGGACTTAGGGCCAAAGTAGCCAAAAGGGCCTTTGAATTAGAAGGCGTAAAATACGATTACGGTACTATCATGATTCCAGTAGCCAATCAATCTTTATCTGCCAATGAAATACACCAGTTTTTGACAGAAATTGCTTCAGATGCTCAAATTCAAATAAAAGGAGTAGGCACTGGATTAAGCCATGGAATAGATTTAGGAAGCAATAATTTTGAGGCACTCAAAAAGGCTTCTGTAGCTATTGTTGTTGGTAATGGTACCGCTTCTTATGACGCTGGAGAAATTTGGCATCTATTTGACCAAAGGTACGATATGAAACTCACCAAAATAGACCTTGACTATTTTAGCCGGGTAGATCTTTCCAGATACACCACCCTTATAGTTCCTAATATGTATGGAAGTGCATTGAATTCAGCTGCTTCAGATAAAATTAAAGAATGGGTGAAAGATGGAGGCACTTTAATAGCGTATAAAAATTCCGCCAAATGGATTTCTAAAAACGAATTTATGGACCTAACATTCAAAAATGCGCCTTTAGAAGCCAAAGGAATCTCTTATGAAGACAGGCAGAATTTCTATGGGGCACAAGAAACAGGTGGTGCTATTTTCGAAGCCAAATTAGATCTGAGTCACCCAATTAACTACGGGTATCACAATGCTTATGTGGCCATGTTTAGAAAAACAAATGTATATCTTGAAGCAGACAAACAAAGTTTCAACAACCCAATTCAATATACTTCTTCGCCGCTTTTAAGCGGATACCACTCTAAAGTGAATGCTACTTTAATTCCCAACACTGTACCATTTAAAGTATCTGGTTTAGGTAGAGGAAATGTAATTTTGTTCACAGACAACACCAATTTTAGAGCCTTTTGGTACGGAACTAATAAGTTCTTGGCTAATGCAATATTCTTTAGTAATTTAATGTAACTAAAGTATTTTTTTTACAAATATTAAATTCATCATAAAATGACCCATAGGGATGGCTAAAGCCATCCCTATGTTTTTGCTAAACACTGCAATTAAAATAAAAAGCAGTAAAAAGTAACATGGAAAAAACAATAACGAAAAACCAAATCTAGCAGTACTTACAAATTCAGGCTGCTTTATACTTGGCTTTAAAAACAGACGCCATATACTTATAGGCACTATATTTATAAATTCAAAAAGGAGCTTTAAAAATAGACTACCTATTCTCGAAAAAAATGATTTATTTAAATCAGTGTTGTCAGTAAAAATTTTACGAGTTACAGATTCTAAAGATCCTTTAGATTGAAGGGCATGTTTGAACTGAGCAATTAAATCATTGGTTTTTAATGGATTTAAAAAGAGTCGGGCATCTTGCTCCAAAGCAGCGTCAATTTGATTGTAATACCCTTCAAGAGACTCGGGAATATGAGTAGTCAAAACAGCTAATTTTTCATGTAAAGCCCATAACAGTGAATGGGTATTCTCTTTATTAATCTCAAAAGGTTCCACTTTATGGCTTTCTCCATAAACAATCGAAACCGCATCTGGAAAACGCACTGCTTTAATGTAGTTAACTCCAATAGGAGATAAGTAAACAGGCTGCTTATCAATGGTCCAACGATGAGATAAAAGACTCACAAAACCTTTTTTCAATGGTCTTACCCTCCTTTTTAACCCATGATTCCCTTCAGGAAATATCAATATAGCTTCATGATTATGAAGCACTTCCCCACAACGATTAAAAATAGGTTTGTTCATAGAAAGGGTATCTACACCATCCCTAAATCTATAGATAGGTAACATACCTATATATCTTAAAAAATGTCCAATCAAAGGATTTTTAAACACATCTGATCTAGTGAGAAAAGTAGTCTTCCTCCTTGTGGTTGTAGCGATCAGTAAAGCGTCGATTAAAGCATTTTGATGGTTGCCCAAATATATGACTGATTTAGCATGGTCTTCTTTTGAAAAACCCGTCACTACAATGCGTTTAAAATAACACCATAACGCAAATCGGACCAAAGTTTTGACTGAATTAGTTACTAGGTTTTGCACACTAATCATACACTTTTGCATTTAATGCGGAATAATTTCTAAAAAAAGTTCCCAGCAAAAGGCCTGATATTAAATGCCAAATTCCCCAGAAAGCAGTTAAAATGGCCATACCTCCCAAACCATCAAAAAAAGTAAAAATCAAAAGAAGACCAAGCCCAGAATTTTGAATGCCTGTCTCAATGGTAATTGTCTTAGTGTCTTTCCAGGAAAGTCTCCACCATTTAGCCAAACTAAAACCTGTACTAAAAGCTACTAAATTATGAAGTAATACCAACCAAAAAACCTCCATAACATAACGTTCAAAGGCCACTAAGTTATTTCCCAGAGCCATAAAGATTAGGGCAATAAAAAAAAGGAGGGAAAGCTTTTTCATGACATTTGAAATCCGTTTAGCATAAAGAGGGTATTTTTCGTGAATGAGCATTCCTAAAATCAATGGTATTCCCAAAATGAGCCCCACTAATTTCACCATATCTATAGGGGGCACAGATACTGATCTCAAAATAGCAGAAGTAGGTTCATACATATTGCCCCAAAAAGCAAGATTTAAAGGAGTCATAACCACAGCTAAAAGTGTCGCAATAGCCGTTAAACTGACAGACAATGCGTCATTACCCCTAGAAAAGTGAGTGATAAAATTAGAGATGTTTCCTCCAGGACATGCAGCTACTAAAATCATTCCTAAAGCAATACTAGGTGCCGGTTTTAAAAGCAGAACAAGTAAAAAACTGATTAGAGGAAAAATTAAAAATTGGCTCGCTACGCCAACTATAAGAGACTTTGGATTTAAAATAACTGGTTTAAAATCACGCCAATCTATGGACAAGGCTATGCCAAACATCACAAAGGCTAATGCTATATTTAACACCCAAATACTATCGCTGTCAAAATTAATCTGTGCCTGTTCTAACAATATTATGAAATTTTTAATCCGTTATGTACTTTAGACATAGGCTGCAGCAAAGTAACCTCATCTTTATTCACCGCTCCCAAAACCAAACATTGGCTTTTAAAATTAGCAATTTGTTTTTCCGGAAAATTAACTACAGCCACGAGCTGTTGTCCAATTAAAGATTCTTTAGCATATAATTTGGTGATTTGCGCAGAAGTCTTCAAAACACCTATTGGCGCACCAAAATCTATATAAAGTTTATAAGCAGGTTTACGCGCCTCGGGGAAATCTAAGGCCTCCATTACGGTACCAACTCGAATATCTACTTTTTCAAAATCACTCCAAGATAATTGTTTGGAATCCATAGGCTTTAAAGTATAAAATTTAAGCTAATTTCTTTAGCATTAGCCTTGATTAAATTGTTCTAATGCTTGTTTTATCTGAGCCAAATGATGGTTGCCATGCCAAGCATACACCCCTAAATAATCAAATAAAAAATGATAAGACTTAGTCTCAGGATGTTGAAAACGCCTATTAAAATCGCTCTCATTCATTTTATGCAATAAAAATACCCATTTTTGATGAACTGCAGAAAGATGGTCTAAGGACAATTGTATAGGTGCAGACGCATCTAATAGTTGTGACCAAGCCTTTTCATCATAAGTTTTTATTAAGGGTTCATTTTCAGTAAGGGTCCATTTAAATCTGGTATAAGCGTGATGGTGGCTATCTGCAATATGATGAATAAGTTGTCTAATCGTCCATGCGCCCTCTCTAAGCGGGCTATCTAAAAATGCTTCCTCTAAATGAATAGAAACTCCTGAAAGTAAAAAGGGTAATTGATCCAGCTCTTGAATCCATTGATTTATTTGTTGATCATTGTACCGACCAACAGAAGAATACCCTCCAATGGGAAATACTTTGGCGTCTAAATTAGAAACACTCATATGCTGTAATTATTTATTATTTAGGGTCAGATAAAAATATAAGTTACTTAATTGAAAGGATTTAAAAATATATAACCTACATTTGCGGTTAATATAATTTTTTAATTTTTAGTAATGAACAAAGGAACAGTAAAATTCTTCAACGACACCAAAGGATTCGGTTTTATCAGCGAAGAAGGAACAAGCAAAGAACATTTCGTACACATCTCAGGATTAATCGATGAGATTCGTGAAGGGGATGAAGTAGAATTCGAGCTTGAGCAAGGAAAAAAAGGATTGAATGCGGTAAACGTTAAAGTGATCTAATCATATACAACCTTTTCAAAACAAAAGCCTGTCCAATTGGACAGGCTTTTTTTATGAAATTTAACCACTTAAGGCTTCCAGAGGCTTGGGTCAAAAATATTTTTAGTATTACTGACAACACCATTTCTGCTATGGTGCTGCCAGTAAAAATATCATATTATTTAGCTCCAACGAGCTCAACATCAAATACCAAAATAGCGTCTGGAGGAATAACACCACCAGCACCAGCACTTCCATAAGCCAAATCAGATGGTATGACAAATCGGGCTTTATCTCCTACATGTAATAGTTGTAAGCCTTCATCCCAACCTGAAATTACTTGACCAATACCCAATTGAAACTCAATAGGCTCTTTTCTCTTATAAGAGGAATCAAAAACAGTTCCGTCTATAAGCGCTCCTTGATAATGCACAGAAACTTGTTGCCCCTTTTCTGCTTTAACACCAGAACCTTTTTGAATAATCTGATACCTCAATCCTGAGGCAGTTTCAGAAAAACCAGCAGACACTTTATCCAAAGCTTCTTTTTGAGCCGCTCTGGCCTCAGCCATACGCTTTTCTCTAGATCCCTCAAAAGTTCTGAAAGCTTCCACAGCATTCCAGGCCTCAGCATCTGCACCAACCCTTATAATTTCTAAAGTATCTAAAGCGTCTCCTTGAGCAATTGCATCTACCACATCTTGCCCTTCTACTACATGTCCAAAAACAGTGTGTTTATTATCTAACCAAGGAGTGGCTACGTGTGTTATGAAAAACTGGGTCCCATTAGTCCCAGGACCAGCATTTGCCATAGACAAAACACCAGGACCATTGTGGGTTAAGTCTGGGTGAAATTCGTCGTCAAACTTATAACCACCATCTCCAGTACCTGTTCCCAAAGGGCAACCCCCTTGTATCATAAAATCTGGAATAACCCTGTGGAATTTTAATCCATCATAATATGGAGTACCCTGAGGTTTCACTTTATTTTCTAAATTCCCCTCTGCCAATGCGACTAAGTTACCTACAGTACCAGGCGTCTTGTCATGAGTTAATTTAACTGTAATAGCGCCTTTTGAAGTATTAAATTTGGCGTAAATTCCGTCTTGCATAATCACTTTTTTTAATGAGGGGCAAATATAAACATTCTATTTAATTTCAGTGGTCTCTAAACCATAGCGATCAAATAAATATACCAAAGCAGTCATAGCCGCTGCACCCATATCCAACTCTCTTTTATTCACCGCGTCAAAAGTATCTGTAGCAGCATGGTGGTGGTCAAAGTAACGCTGTGAATCTGGCCTTAATCCAGCCAAAACAATACCCTCTTTCTTTAAAGGACCAATATCTGCTCCAGAGCCACCTTCTGTGAAAGTGTGGGCCATATAAGGTTCAAAATAAGCTTTCCATTCCATGATTTGAGTCATGTTTTCTGTAGCAGCATCAAAAGAAAAACCCCTTGGCGTAAAGCCTCCAGAATCACTCTCAAGGGCAAATATATGACGTTCTCCTAATTCATTTGCTCTATTAGCATAGGCAGTTCCCCCCCTAAGTCCATTTTCTTCATTCATAAACATTACTACCCTAATGGTTCTTTTTGGGGTGTAGTGTAACTTTTTTAATATCTCTAAAACGGCCATACTTTGGACACATCCAGCGCCGTCGTCATGAGCACCATCTCCAACATCCCATGAATCCAAATGCCCTCCAACAACAATAATCTCTTCAGGGAATTCACTTCCTTTGATCTCTCCAATTACATTGTGAGAAGGCACATCTGCAAGTGTTCTACAGTTTTGTTTAAAATAAAATTTTAAAGAAGGATTTAAAGCTAGTGTAGTACTTAAAAAATTCGCATGATTTGTAGACACTGCAGCAGCTGGTATTTTCATGGAGTCAGGAAGGTCA
>Ga0209771_1002669_pt1 | contig 10608 bp, 7 predicted proteins | sample SaaInl59LU_5_DNA_FD_184639 | JGI IMG/M metagenome (GOLD analysis project Ga0209771, IMG submission 184639) | Marine microbial communities from expanding oxygen minimum zones in the Saanich Inlet - ESP_59LU_5_DNA (SPAdes) (version 2) | ecosystem: Environmental > Aquatic > Marine > Intertidal zone ...
GCGTCAAAAGCCACATCAAATTGCTTTTTGAATGTTGTATTTGACATTTTTAACCCTTCTAGTTCTGACACTATATCTTCCTTTTGAGTTGTATATCGACTGTAGGTTTTAGAATAGGCTTCTGAATTTATTGTACCTTCTACTCAACTTAAAAATGTAGTGATTCTAGCTAATTTTAATGTATCAACACAAAATGTAACACCCGATTTCCCTTATACTGGAACATGGTATGATTTGATGGATGTGGGCAAATACGACCGGTAATAAACAATCCGTGGCATTTAGAAATTTTACAGAAACTGGACTTCCTGGAGGTACAGCTACAACTATGAGTATTGGCGATTCTTTTACTATTTCATAAATTTTAAAATATGGCAAGAAGAAACTCTGAATTCTATAAAAACACGTCATCTACCTAACCACCAATGTTATTTATCTAAATAATTCTTTCAATTATGAAATAATAATAGAAATTGATTAGTTAATGTATATTATTGTACTTAATTAAACCGATACAACTAACTAAATCAAACAAAAATGAATTTAAAATATATACTCCTCTCCGTGTTTTTATCACAATTCATCACTCAAGATATAAATGCTCAGAACTGGAGTGAATTTGCAAACACAGGATATTATGCAAAAGCTAACCTAGAACTAAAGCTACATTCGAAAACTGAAAATCGAGTCGTTTTTATGGGGAATTCAATCACTGAGGGCTGGGTGTTTTTTCGTCCAGAATTTTTTGAAAATAGAGATTATATCAACAGAGGAATAGGAGGACAAACAACCCCTCAAATGCTACTGCGTTTTAGACCCGATGTTATAGATTTAAATCCTAAGGTTGTGGTTATACTAGCAGGCACAAACGATATTGCAGGAAATACAGGACACACACCGCTGGAAACCATCATTGGTAATATTAAATCCATGGCCGAAATAGCCAATGCCAACGGAATAGAAGTTGTGATTTCTTCCATTTTACCAGCGATAGAATATCTATGGAAGCCCGGATTAAATCCCGCACCAAAAATTATTTCAATCAACAAAGCGTTAAAAGCGTATGCCCAACAAAACAACTTCATCTATTTAGATTATTTTTCAGCGATGGTAGATGACGAAGGGGGCTTAAAAGTCCCTGACTATACAGCTGCAGATGACCTAGTTCACCCAAACAAAGCAGGGTATTTGGTGATGGAAGAATTAGTAGAAAAAGCAATCGAAAAAGCGTTAAACAGAAAATGATGAATCAACGACTATTTACTAGTGCTCTATTATTTATGTTATTATTTAATAGTTGTCATCGTTCAGGTGAAAATAAATTAGTAGTAAATGCTCTTTTTACTGACCATATGGTGCTGCAACAAAAAGAAAATGTTGCGTTTTGGGGTACCTACACACCCAACAAAAAAATTACGGTGCGTGGAAGCTGGGGTAAAGAATCCACTTGTGTATCCGATAACAAAGGCCATTGGAAGCTCAACGTGCCAACGCCTGAAGCTGGTGGACCTTATCAAGTGAGCATTGCCACTAAAACCAGTAGAGTGTTAATTAAGGATGTATTAATAGGTGAAGTCTGGTTAGCATCTGGCCAATCCAATATGGAAATGGATTTTGATTATTGCTGTAACACGACGGATTTTTCGGAATATGAGCGCTCCAATGCAAATTACCCTAATATTAGAATGATTAAAGTTAAAAAACAGCTAAGTTCAACCCCCGTACAGGAATTTGAAGGGAGTTGGAAAAAGGCCGTTGGAGATTCCATCACTCGTTTTAGCGCAGCTGCTTATTTTTTTGCCAAAAGACTCCATAAAGAGTTAGATATCCCTATTGGGATCGTTCACTCCAGTTGGGGCGGTACCGATATTGAAGCTTGGACAAGTAGAGAGCAATTGAATACCTTAGATTTTTTGGAGGACACCATGAATGTTTATGATGCATTAATTGAAGACTCCTCTAAATCTTACAACTGGTTTTCACAATTTGAATCCATTAAATCACCTTCAGACGTCTGGTACTTATTTTTAGAGGATCCTCTAGGTGTTCCAATAAAATGGGGGAAGTTAGATTTTAAAGATGATAAATACATAACCTCCGATGCTATAAATCATGAAAACTGGAAACCAATAAATCTTCCCGGCTCCATTGATAATATATTTGAAACGAACGATTTTGATGGTGTAATTTTAATTAGAAAATCTTTCACTCTAAATGAAATAAAAGGAGATTATTCACTTCGTCTGGGTGCTGTTAGCGATATGGATTTCACCTACGTAAATGGCAAACAAATAGGTTCAAGTATGGGTAAAATAAGTGCAAAACCCAAAACCTATAAAATCCCAAAAAGCCATCTTAAAGTTGGAGAAAACACAATCATCATTCGAGTGATTAATCAATATAAACAAGGAAACGTAGGAGAAGTCTCTCTACTTCATTCTGAGAATCCTACTATATCTTTAGCTGGGACATGGAATTACCATGTATCGGCAGAAGCATACAATCCAATTGATTCTTATTCGTGGCCATATGTTGATTTTTATTTATATGATAAAGATTCGATTGATTTTTCACAAAGGCCTGCAGTTACAAATTACAATCAAAATTCAAAATCATCACTTTTCAATGGGATGATTAGTCCATTAGTTCCTTATACGATTAAAGGGGCTATATGGTACCAAGGCGAAAACAATGTTCCCCGTTTTAAGGAGTATGAACAACTTTTACCTGCCTTGATTTCGGACTGGCGAAACCAATGGTCGAATGATTTTCCATTTTACTTTGTACAAATAGCACCCTTTAAAAATTATAATGGCCTGTCGTCTTCACTAAGAGATGCTCAACGAAAAGCATTAAAAACTCCAAAAACAGGGATGGTTGTTACTTTGGATATCGGAGAAAACAATGATATTCATCCGTCAAACAAACATGATGTTGGGTCTCGACTGGCAGGCTTGGCATTGGCAAACGATTATGGTAAAACACTTGTAGCTTCTGGTCCACTCTACCGTAGTCAAACAATCGTTGGAAACAAATTGATTCTTGAATTTGATTTTGTAGGCAATGGATTAATGACGCCCACTACGGAGTTAAAAGAGTTTGAAATTGCAGGAGCAGATAAGAACTATGTGCCGGCGGTTGCAAAAATTTTTGAAGAAAAAATACATGTGTTTTCAGCTTCTGTTCCAAATCCAAAGTTTTGCAGATATGCTTGGAGAGATATTAGTAACGCGAGCTTATTCAACATAGAAGGTTTACCAGCATCTTCTTTTACAACTGAATAAATACAGCTAGAGAACCTTAGAGCTATCTATTCTTTTAAAAAATCATACATTAGATTAAAACTTATAAATTAAAAACTATGTGGGGTGCAAACAAATGGACGGATTCTATGTTTAAAAAATATTGGTGGGTTGTTATTCTTTTGGTTTTTTTATTCGCCTTTTTAAAAAGTATCAACTAAATCTTAAGCCCAAGGCATAATGTATCGGATTACCAAACAATCGTCGTCTCAATAAATTGAATCAAGCTATCAGCCATGTTTTGTTGCTGTTGAACAGAAGGATGTGCTGTGCTTTCTTCATAAGGCATAAAATGCGTATAGATGTTTGCATCCGCCAAGTTAGCCACTGCAGTTTCTACATAGCCAGGCCATACAGAGCCTGGTTTGGTGGCGTCCATACTTCCTAAAGAACAAATGATATGAGCATCTGGATAATGAACTCTTAAACCCGCAATAAACTTTTGATAGGCATTTATCAAAAAGGCTTCATCGGGCGTCTTATCACCAAATCTTTTTATAAATTCTGGATGTTCAGGCAGATTAACTAACCAAGTATCATTTTGAAATAGATTAACCACTACAATATCTGGGCGGTATAATGAGAAATCCCAATGACTTTTGCTATCTGTAGGAGTTAATCGGTCATAAAGCTCCGGCATGATCAAGGGATCCCAGCTTACAGTCATACCAATACCACTTTTACAAATACATTGGTAGTCAGCATCAAAATATCTAGCTGTAAGGGCTGCATAGGTTGCATAATTGTTCGTAAATATGCTATCAGAGCGATCTCTTCCAGACGTATCTTCTACGGCAAGTCCGGCAGTTATAGAATCCCCGTAAAATTCAATTTTTCTTTTTTTAGAAGCTGATTTATCTAATAATTTGGCATTGCTCATAATTTTAAAACCATAAAAATCAGTTTGTCCACTTCCCCACTCGGTGCGTCTAAAAATCTCAATTGTATGAGGGCCTTTTGATAAGTTTGAGGCGAGCAAATGGTATTGTTTAGTAGTTTCTGGCTTTAATATAATGAGACTATCGTTGTCTAAAATTACATTGTAATAATTATCACCAGATTCATCCTCAAGTAAGGCAGCGATAGATTCCCCTTCAAAGTTAATTTTTATAGAAGACCCAGGCCAATTTAAACCAACCAACTCACCATTGGATGTATCTATTCTTCCTGAATAAGTGATATTAGAATTTGAAACGCTAACAAAAAGTTCTTTTTTAGCAGAACAACCTATTAACAAAAGTGACAACAAAAGAAAAGATACTATAGAGATTCTCATAAAAATACTAAATTTTACTTGTTTCTAGTGAGTAGCTTCCCCTGCTCCACTTGGAATTCTAATCTGTTCAACAATCTCTTGAACCTCCTGTGGGGGTGCGGGTGTAAACTTCATAATCGTAATAGAAACTATAAAGTTTAATAGCATGGCTACACTTCCAAAGCCTTCTGGTGAGATACCAAACCACCACTCACTTTTACTAGGAAGAACGTCGTCAAACCATCCGAGTTTATATTTCAACATATAGTACAACATGGTTACAATACCTACGATCATTCCGGCTATAGCGCCTTCTTTGTTCATTCGCTTGTAAAAGATTCCTAAGATAATCGCTGGGAAAAATGACGCGGCTGCCAAACCAAAAGCCAAAGCGACTGTCGCTGCTACAAAGCCCGGAGGGTTGATTCCAAAATACCCTGCGACACAAACCGCTACTACTGATGATAAACGCGCTGCTACTAATTCGTTTTTCTCAGAAATTTTTGGGTTGACTATTTTCTTGATTAAGTCATGAGAAACAGAAGCAGAAATGACTAATAACAAGCCTGCTGCAGTTGACAATGCGGCTGCTAGAGCCCCTGCTGCCACCAATGCGATGACCCAATTAGGCAGTTCTGCAATTTCTGGATTTGCTAAAACCATAATATCGTTATCAACGACGAGTTCGTTCTGGTTTTTATCTGCTACATATTGAATTAACCCATCGTTGTTTTTATCCACAAATGTGATTAACCCTGTCGTTTCCCATTTTTTAAACCATTCCGGAACTGTCGCATAGGGCTGATTTGAAAGGGTTTCAATCATATTGGTTCGTGCAAAAGCCGCCACTGCTGGGGCTGTAGAGTACAAGATGACAATGAGCAATAAGGCGATCCCTGCTGATTTACGAGCGTCCTTGACACGTTTTACCGTAAAGAAACGTACAATGACATGCGGCAGGCCAGCTGTACCCACCATCAAAGCCAGTGTGATCGCAAAGACATCTACTAAAGACTTGGTACCTTCTGTGTATTCAGCAAACCCTAAATCGGTGCTAAGTCCGTCTAATTTGTCCAGTAAAAAAGTACCGGATCCGTCTGCTAATTCACTCCCAAAACCCAATTGTGGAATTGGGTTGCCTGTCATTTGAATTGAAATGAATATGGCGGGAACCATAAAGGCAAAAATCAAGACACAATATTGAGCGACTTGGGTATAGGTGATGCCTTTCATGCCTCCAAGTACCGCATAAAACAATACGATGAGCATCCCAATAATGACACCTGTATTGATATCAACTTCTAAAAACCGAGAGAATACCAATCCTACGCCACGCATCTGTCCTGCAACATAGGTGAAGGAGACTAATAGGGCACATATAACGCCTACAAGACGCGCAGTGTTAGAATAATAGCGATCTCCAATAAAATCAGGAACGGTAAATTTTCCAAACTTTCTTAAGTAGGGTGCCAATAATAATGCGAGTAAAACATAACCACCAGTCCAACCCATTAAATACACGGCGCCATCATAGCCGGCAAATGAAATAATCCCAGCCATAGAAATAAAAGAGGCTGCACTCATCCAATCCGCCGCTGTAGCCATACCATTAGCGAGGGGCGATACGCCTCCTCCAGCAACATAAAATTCTTTTGTTGAGCCTGCTCGGGCCCATATGGCAATGCCTATATAAAGTGTAAAAGTGATGCCTACTAAAATATAGGTCCACGTTTGAACGGGCAGCGATTCAGCTAATAAAATACTATTTATCATACCCATATTTTTTATCCAGTTTGTTCATTAGTCTCACATATATAAATATCAAAATAACAAATACATACATAGACCCTTGTTGTGCAAACCAAAATCCAAGTTTAAAGCCACCAATCTTAAAGTCGTTCAGCACATCTTTTAACATAATACCCGCCACAAATGAGACGAGAAACCACACGGCTAATAGTATAAATAAGTACCTGATGTTTTCCTTCCAATAGGCTTTTGATTTGTTTTTTGTCATTCTGTTATATTTTAATTTCTAATATAATAAATAGTTTTTATCAACGAATAGAATCAATGACTTTAAAGAGTCTAAAATGGCTAATTCTACGTCTGAATGCGGTTCGCTTAGGACCACCATGTGGCGCTTTAAAGCAGTGCTTTTACTCTGTGTTATTATTTTGTTCATTAATGTCGTTTCTAATATCTTAGATAAGCCCGATAGGTTTTGCGATAATGCCTCTAATGGTTTTAGCTTTGGGTTGCTCGGAATACTGGTGAATTTGGCATGGTTTAAAGACCATTTTCTCAAATAATGCAGTATTCCTTCAGAATCGGTCTGCGTATCTGAATCGTTAGGGGTTTCTAGGAACCGAGCCACCTCTCTTTTGAATTCAACAGCTGCCTTTGCATCTGAAGTACAGGCATCTGCAAAAAGAGTGAACGGGGAAAATGTTTTGTATTCTGTACCCCCTGCATTTCTTGAATACATTTTTAAAGGCTCGCAAACATCTACGAGTACTTCCAAGGCTTCTGTATGATGGTTGTTACTCATATTGCGCAAAATAACAGCTCTACTGCTTAGGTGTGTTATTCCTAATTCTTCTAGCTGATGACTCACCACTTTTAAACGCTGTTTCATATTTTCAACAGCATTGACTTCTTTCGAAGACCAAAAACGTTCAGCGATCGCTGCGGTACGGGGCCAAATTCTGGAATCAATAGTAAGTGGCGTCACTAGCTCACTCCACATGGTAGCTTCACCGCCTAGAAAACGAGCGCGTTCGTCTTCGGTTAATGATATATTTCCAATCGGATCCACAGTATAATGGTGTTCCACAGACAACATTCTGTCTATATAATACCCATTTGAAAGGACTGCTTGAAACCCCTTTTTGACAGCTGTGATGGCTGCACCTCCCTTTTCCATTCCTTCGTCTTCACCTCTCCAAGCGTGTATCACCGCTGTGGTTGGCATCTGAGGTGTCATAATTTCATCCCACCCCATTAATTTTTTCCCTAATCTGTTTAATATTTTTTCTAATCTAATATTAAAGTACGTTTGAAGTTCATGATTTGTCTTTAAATTATTTGTGTTTTTAAACGTTCTAATAGAGGCGTTTTCATCCCAGTGCTTCCCTTCATTTTCATCTCCACCAATATGGAAGTATTGGTCTGGAAAAAGAGATGCTACTTCGGTAAATAACGCCTCTAAAAAGATATAAGTTGATTCAATGGTTGGATTAAGAGTTGGATTAAAGATGCCAGAAAATCGCTCGACAGCATAGGTATAACTTTGCTTACTACCAAGTTCGGGGTAAGCTGTTAAAATGGCTGAAGCATGTCCAGGCACATCAATTTCAGGAACCACTCTAATGCCTAAATTTGAGGCATAGCTAACAACGTCTTTGATTTGATTTTGGGTATAATATAAACCATCGGACGCTAATAGATGTAGTTTGGGGTCGGCCTTGGATTCGATGCGATACCCATGATCATCTGACAGATGCCAGTGAAACACATTCATTTTTAGTGATGCCATGGCATCTAAATTTCGTTTTATAACCGCCACGGGTTGGAAATGCCTTGCGGCATCAATCATAAGACCACGCCAAACAAAACGGGGCATATCAGAGATCGTAACTCCTGGGAAATAATAGCCTGAATCGTTGAGGGAGGTGAGCTGCAATAAAGTTTCCAACCCTCTTAGGGCACCGACATCTGTGGTTGCTTTTATAACCGCATGGGCTGCATTTACCTGTAAGGTGTAGGATTCATCGCTATCAATCCCTAAATTAGAAACTGAATCAAAGTATATCTGAATGGTTGCAGGACTATTTTCGATGGGAAATCCATTATTAATAAAAATCCCTGTACGCCCAGAAAGACGTCTTAAAAAGTGAATAGCAGCTTTGTGAAGCCTTACATTAGAAATTACATTTATTGAAACTGTTAGTTGTTCGTTAATAGGTAATTTCAGATTGTTAGATTCAATGTTTTGTGGCCAAGGCATTAAATTATAGCGCTCGGAAAGTTTGTTTTGGGAAAACCCACTAACAAAAATCAAACAAAAAATAAATATTAATTTTGTATTCATTGACTAAAAATGGTAGCGTTTAAAAGCTTCAATTGCTGCGTAATTGGCGAGCCCTAGGTCATTATATTTTTTGGCTGTTAATCTGTTTCTATCTTCAACACGAACCCAGAACTCTCTAGAGTCATCACCTTGAAACATGACGCCGTCTTTTTGAGATTGGTGATAAAAAATAGCATGTCGTTTTTTTAGCACTTGATCAGGACTCAATGGGACTGCCATTTCAATTTGATAAGGCTCCCACTCATGCCAAGCCCCCCTATATAACCAAACCCAGCAATCTTCCATATAAGGCTTTGTTTTCAATATCTCTAAAGAAGAAAATAAGCCATCCAAACACACTTTGTGTGTGCCATGCGGATCGGCCAAATCACCAGCAGCATAAATCTGATGTGGTTTTATGTATTCAATCAATTCGCACATAATATCTAAGTCGGCCTGCGTTAGATTATTTTTCTTTACTGTTCCTGTTTCATAAAACGGAAGGTTTAAAAAGTGAACATTTGAATCTTTCAATCCTAAATAACGCGTGGCAGCTAAGGATTCACTTCGTCTAATCAGCGCTTTTAATCTCAGCATTTCGGGCGAATCTATATCTTGATCTGTTTTATGTTTCAAGAGTTTAATAAGCCTTTTAGATTCTTCAGAATCTGGATTTAAAGCTAAGGAAATTTCGGCAAACTTTAGCGCTTCTTCGTCAGAAACTGCAATATTTCCAGAAGTTTGATAGGCAACATGCACATCATGGCCTTGTTCTACCAAACGATCAAAAGTTCCTCCCATTGAAATGACATCATCGTCAGGATGAGGACTGAAAATGACGATTCGTTTTTTTGGAATATCGGCACGCTCAGGACGGTTGGTATCATCTGCATTGGGTTTTCCTGCTGGCCATCCTGTGATTGTATGCTGTAATTTATTAAACATTTTTATATTTAAATCATATGCATTTCCAACGGCAGACAACAGTCCGGACATTCCATTATTATTGTAATCTTTATCGGTTAGTTTTAAAATGGATTTATTAGTTAATTCACTCAGCCAAACAACGGCTTTTAATTTTAAAGTCTCTGTCCAAATGCAGGAGGTAACTAGCCACGGAGTTTTGACACGTGTTAGCTCTTCTGAAGCACCTTGATCCAACACAAAAGTTGTATTTTCATGGTTTTGTAAATAGGTGGCTGGAACATGAGAGCTCATATTTCCTTCTATAGTTTTCTTTAGTATTTCTGCTTTATTGGCTCCCCAAGCAAGCAAGACAATTCTTTTAGCAGCTCTAACAGTACCAATCCCCATCGTAATTGCTTTTACTGGAACATTATCAACTCCTAAAAAAGCGGAGGCAGCATCTACACGTGTAATGTGATCTAGTTTTATATTTCGGGTACCAGAGTTAAGGTGCGAGCCGGGTTCATTGAATCCAATATGCCCTGTTCTACCGATACCGAGAAGTTGAAAGTCAATACCACCTACAGACTTAATTTTCATTTCATAATCCACACAAGACTGGTGCAAGTCTTCATCGCTAACCATTCCATCGGGAATATTGATATTCTCGGGTAATATATCTACATGATTAAAAAGGTGTTCATGCATGAAATAATCATAACTCTGAACATTGCTTTTCTCCATTGGATAATATTCATCCAAATTAAAAGAAATAACGTTTGCAAAACTCAGTCCTTCTTCTTTGTGCATTCGCACAAGCTCTTCATATACCTTGATTGGAGAAGACCCTGTCGCTAACCCCAACACACAATGAGAATTTTGTGTGCTTTTCTCCTTTATTAAATTAGCTATTTCTTGGGCCACAACTAGTGAAGCTTTATAAGAAGATTCAAAGATAACGTTGTGGATTTTCTCAAATCGGGTTTCTTCAAATTGACCAGCAGGCTCATAACTTATTTTATTCATACTAAATATTTGTTGTTTTTTTATTAACTATTAAAGGCAATGATTAT
>Ga0209771_1002675_pt1 | contig 10583 bp, 9 predicted proteins | sample SaaInl59LU_5_DNA_FD_184639 | JGI IMG/M metagenome (GOLD analysis project Ga0209771, IMG submission 184639) | Marine microbial communities from expanding oxygen minimum zones in the Saanich Inlet - ESP_59LU_5_DNA (SPAdes) (version 2) | ecosystem: Environmental > Aquatic > Marine > Intertidal zone ...
TTTTTTTTTTTTTTTTACAAAAAATGGATTCTAAACAAAATCCTATAAACCCTTTGATCGAGCAACTAGGTACAGTATGTTAACTTGCTGATTAAAAGTTATATAAGGCACAACTTAGGTCGTTTTGAATCCCGCATCTTGCTTTTTATTCTCTGTAATCCTGATTTATAAACAATAATTGTATTTCCCAGTCTTCATGCTATTGTGACCGTTTATTACATCATTTGGCCGTTTATTACTTAAGTCTTTCAATTGGGGCGAATAATATTGAGTTTTGCGAAAGCTAAGTTTAGTAATCCAAAAGTTTAAAGCTTTCAAATTTAGTAAACCATAATTTAAATCTATAATCTATACTATATGAATACAAAAAAAACAATTATAACTTTAGTTTCCTTAGTCCTTATGGGCTTTGGCGCACTTAAGTATTAAGATAAAAGAGTTTAGAGCCTAGACGAAAAAAGATGTCACACTGAGTACAGTCGAAGTGTCGGTTACCTACCAACAGTAGGTCAATATGTTGTAAAACCTGTGACTAAGAAGCACATTCATCCAAAAGAAGCCTAGCAGGGCATTAGAATAAGTTGTAAATTTGCAACATGCGTTTAGCATGTTAAAACCATAAAAAGACAGTCATGAAAACAGTCGTTGTTGGTCTCTCAGGAGGTGTAGATTCTAGTGTTGCTGCCTATTTGCTAAAAGAGCATGGGTATAATGTGATCGGCTTGTTTATGAAAAACTGGCACGATGATTCCGTGACCATTTCTGATGAATGTCCTTGGCTAGACGACAGCAATGATGCGATGTTGGTGGCCGAAAAACTAAACATTCCTTTTCAAACTGTGGATTTAAGTGAAGAATATAAAGACAAAATCGTCGATTATATGTTCAATGAATATAAAAATGGACGCACTCCAAACCCCGATATCCTTTGTAACCGCGAAATTAAGTTTGATGTGTTTCTAAAAATTGCCTTATCTCTAGGTGCAGATTATGTGGCAACAGGACATTATTGCCGAAAGGGCCGTGTAGACCAGTCAAACCCTCCGATTTATAAACTCCTTTCAGGGGTCGATTCGAATAAAGATCAATCTTATTTTTTGTGTCAATTATCGCAAGAGCAATTGTCTAGAACTTTATTTCCAATAGGAGAATTAACCAAGCCCGAAGTGAGAGCGATTGCTACAAAATTAGATTTGGTAACGGCCGATAAAAAAGATTCTCAAGGGTTGTGTTTTATTGGTAAAGTACGTTTGCCCGATTTCCTGCAACAACAACTCCAACCTAAAATAGGTCAGATTATAGAAATTCCAGAAAGTTTTGAAGATTATACAACTCCAATACCAACGTTTGAGACCAAAGAAGAAGCACTTGTTTTTGGGGCGCGAAAAATAAAATATAATATTTCTGACGGTGCTGTTGTGGGGACGCATCAAGGGGCTCATTATTTCACTAAAGGACAGCGCAAAGGCCTGGCAGTTGGGGGCACTGTAGCCCCACTTTTTGTTATTGATACGGATGTTGAAGATAATATTATTTATACAGGTCAGGGTAAAAATCATCCTGGATTATACCGATCAGTGTTGTTGGTTCAACCCGGTGAAGTGCATTGGGTGCGTACTGATTTAGCAATAAAAATTGGTCAATCACTTGATGTAATGGCACGTATTCGCTACCGTCAAACCTTGGAGGCGGCTACATTATATGCCACTACAGAAGGTCTTTATGTGGCTTTTCAATCACCTCAGTCTGCGATTACCGAAGGACAGTTTGTAGCATGGTATATAGACGATGAATTAGTTGGTTCGGGAGTAATTTCTTAACTTGTATCCCTATTTTAATTCCTAGTATATGCGCAATATATTACTTTGTTTTATAATCTGTCAGTGCTCCATCTTTGCTCAGCAAGAGGCCTGGGTATACCTCAAAGACAAGCCCAATGCAGCAACTCAGTTAGCAACTCCTTTAATGATATTAATCCAGGCTGCGATAGATCGAAAAACGAATCATAGGGTTGCTATAGACGAACGCGATGCGCCTGTTCATGAACCCTATATCACACTTTTAAAAGAATCTATAGGAATTACTTATAAAGCCAAATCATATGGAAGCGTTGCCAAATGGGCTATATGTCCTAACAATTTGTACTGCTACCCAAGATGCTGTTAGTTTTAAAGTCATAAAAGAATAAATGCAAAATAAGGTGACTCAACTTTTCGGAATTCAATACCCAATTGTTCAAGCGGGTATGGTTTGGAATAGTGGTTGGAAATTAGCTTCTGCAGCAAGTAATGCTGGTATTTTAGGTTTGATTGGTGCTGGTTCTATGTATCCAGATGTGTTAAGAACTCATATTAAAAAATGTAAAGAGGCTACAACCAATCCCTTTGGAGTCAACATTCCGATGCTGTATCCAAATATTGAACAACTCATGCAAATTATTGTGGAGGAAGGAATAAAAATTGTGTTTACCTCTGCTGGAAATCCAAAGACTTGGACGTCTTGGTTGAAGAAACGCGGCATTATTGTGGTGCATGTGGTGAGCAGCTTAAAGTTTGCTTTAAAAGCACAAGAAGCAGGTGTAGATGCGATTGTCGCAGAAGGCTTTGAAGCAGGCGGTCATAATGGACGTGATGAAACCACCACATTAACGCTGATCCCGATGCTGCGCGCTCAAGTTACTATTCCGTTACTAGCCGCAGGAGGTATTGCGACCGGCAATGGCATGATGGCGGCGATGGCATTAGGTGCCGATGGCGTTCAGATAGGAAGCCGGTTTGTAGCGAGCACAGAATCGTCTGCACATGAAGCCTTTAAACACGCTGTTGTTTCAGCAAAAGAAGGGGATACCCAATTAACACTAAAAGAATTAGCGCCGGTACGTCTTTTAAAAAATAAATTTTATCAAGAGTTACAAGCGCTTTATAAAAAAACGCCATCTGCTGATGATTTAAAAGTATTTTTAGGACGTGCTCGTGCCAAACGTGGTATGTTTAAAGGGGATTTAGAACAAGGTGAATTAGAAATCGGACAAGTCTCTGGTCTCATTGACGAAATTATGTCCGTATCAGAAATTGTAGATTCCATTTTAAGAGAATTTAACTCATGTAAAACACGTTTAGCAGCTATAAATATAGATTCAAAATCATGACCAATAGAGCACAACAATTAGAAGCATTTGATCGTCTACTCACCATTATGGATGAACTTCGGGAACACTGTCCTTGGGATCAAAAACAAACCATGGAAACGCTTCGCCCTTTGACCATTGAAGAAACCTACGAGTTAGGCGATGCTATTTTGGATGCCGATTTACAGGAAGTAAAAAATGAATTGGGTGACCTTTTGTTGCATATTGTTTTTTATGCTAAAATTGGCAGTGAAACTTCTGATTTTGATATTTCACATGTGATCAATAGTATCTGTGATAAACTCATTCATAGACATCCACATATTTATAGTGATGTTGAAGTTAAAGATGAAACTGAAGTAAAGCAAAACTGGGAAAATCTTAAGCTTAGAGAAGGGAAAACAAGTGTACTTCAAGGCGTACCAAAAAGTTTGCCAGCCTTGGTTAAAGCGAGTCGCATTCAAGAAAAAGTGGCAGGTATTGGATTCGATTGGGAACATGCAGATCAAGTTTGGGAAAAAGTAGAGGAGGAGCTAGGAGAATTAAAAGCAGAAATTCAAAACAAAAATCAAGACGCTATCGAAGATGAATTCGGAGATGTATTATTTTCATTAATAAATTATGCGCGTGCCATTGACGTTAACCCAGAAAATGCATTGGAACGCACTAATAAAAAGTTTACAAAACGCTTTCAATATCTGGAGCGTAAAGCAAAATCTCTGCAAAAATCACTTTCAGAAATGACACTTGCAGAGATGGATGTGTATTGGGAAGAAGCCAAAAAACTGTAATAGTCTATGGAATCAATTTCTTAATTTTAGAATATTTAACAGTCCAAGTTTGTAAAGCTGCCTTGTGCTTCTCAATGTTTTTATGCACCTCTTTTACAAGCGGATTATCATCATCCACGTTTGAGAAAAATTGTAAGTTATTTTCTAACTGATTGATTTCACTTTTAATGTCATCCATTTTTTTTCTTAAGAAAACCACTTCGTTATTAAATGACTTTTGATCTTGCGCTAACGTTTCTAATTTAAGCGTGTATTTTAAGTCGTCTAAAGCCTCTTTATCTAATCCAAGCTTAGAATAAAAACCGTCCAGAGTTTTATAGAATTTACCATCGATAAAACGTTTATTTTGAACTACTGATCCGAGTTGTTTCCAATCTGTAGAAAATTGATTTAACGCCTCAAGATTTTTATCCTTGTCATCACTTAATTCAAACACTTTTAGTGTGTCTAATAGTTTATTTTTTTGCTCTAATGCAACGACTTCTGCATCTGAACCACTGTTTTTCTTTTCATGGTAACGGTCAAAAAACGAATTACAAGCCCCTCTAAAACGTTTCCATAATTTGTCACTGTCTTTTCTAGGAATATGCCCTATTGTTTTCCATTTGTTTTGAATGTTTTTCATCAAAACTAAGGTTGTCTCTATATCTTCACTATCCTTATTTTGCTCAGCAATTTCTACCAATTCTAATTTTTTATGGTAATTTTCTGACTGCTCTTTCTTTAAGGTTTTGTAATAATTATTTTTATTCTTATTAAAGGTTCTAACACTCTCTTTGAAAGACGACCATGTTTGTTCATTTAATTTTGAAGGTACTTTTCCTGCTTTGAAAAAAGCCTCTCTAAGTGTTTCAATCTTTTTAATGTTTGCTTGCCAATCTTTATGAGAATGGATTGTTTTTTCGGAGATTGCTTTAATTTGAGCGATGATGCCATTTTTAACTTCAAGATTTTCTTCAAACTTTTCTTCAAGTTGACTGTAATAATCTTGACGTTTGTCATTAATTACTTTGGTTGCAGCACTAAATCGTTCCCAAAGCTCATCCTTATAGTCTTTAGCAACAGGTCCTAACTCTTCTTTCCAGATTTTATGTAATGCTTGAAGTTCTCTAAACGCTCTATTTAAATCCGTTTCATTTGCTAGCTCTTCCGTACTAATAATAATTTTTTGCTTTTGTTCAAGATTGTGTTTATAATCGAGTTCTCTTAGGTCTCTATTAAGGTGTAAAAACCCATAAAAAATCTCTACATGGTGGCGGTAGTTATTCCATGTGTTATTATTTTCATTTGCTGGAATTTGCCCTGTATTCCTCCAACGTTCTTGTAATTTTTTAAACGTGTTGTAGGACGAATTTATATCGCCTTCAACATTAATCAACCCTTTAATTTCTTCAATAATTTGTAAGCGTGTTTCAAGGTTTTGATTAAGTTGTTCTGTTTTATTTTTTTGAAAAGATTGGTATTTCTCTCTAAAGGTTTTTGATAATTCGTTGAATTGTTTTTTTAGAGGACTCGAAAATTCAAAATCAATTGTGTTTCCTCCTTCTGCAAGAAAGGCCTCTTTTTTTTCAGCAATTAAAACACTAAACTTAGCATTAAAATTATTCTTAACTTCGTTAATTGTGTTACGAACACTATGAATATTATCATTTTTTAACAACTTTTCAAATTCAGATAACAAGGCCTCTAATGAAAGATCTTCATAGTTGACTATGGCTTCTTTTTTAGCAGGTTCAACAAGCTTTTTAGAAGAAGGTTCAGATTCTGTAACGGCTTTATCATTTGTTTCTCCAGTGGTATCGTCTTCGTCTACAACCGTTTCCTCTTTAAGTGTTTTTTTAGACGCTGCTTTGGCATGTTTTGTTGAAGGTTCAGTTTTTGTAACGGCTTCATCATTTGTTTCTCCAGTAGTATCTTTTTCGTCTACTACCGTTTCCGCTTCAGGCGTTACTTTAGTCGCTGCTTTAGCTTTTTTTGTAGAAGATACAGTTTTTTTATCCGCTTTTTTAGTAGTGCTTTTTTTTGCCTTTGGTGTTACCTTTTTAGCTGTTTCTTGAGTTGTTGACTCAGCTTCCTCAGCAGGTTGATTGGCACTGCTAACGGCTTGTTTAGTCAGTTTCTTTGAAGAAGTAGTGTCTTCGGAAGTCCTTTTTTTTTGGGGAGTGGCGTTTTTGTTTTCTCCATCTGCGTCTTGCAGGTTATCGTGCTCTGACATATCTTTCAATGTTTTAGGTGTTTATATGATAAATATAACATTATCCGTCTAAAATACAAATTATCTAATTAGTTAATTCTTTATTAGCTAAGAATTCCAAATTTCCCAAGATTTTTCTGCTTGAAGACGGAGCATTTCAAGCCCGTTTAAAGTGACGGCATTATTTGCTTTACCGTTCTTAAGAAATAATGTTTCTTCAGGATTATAAATCAAATCATATAACAAATGGGTTGATGAAATATCTTCATAAGGAATTGCAGGACATTTATTTAGATTAGGAAATGTTCCAATTGGTGTACAATTTATAATAATTTGATAGTTTTTAAGACCTTCTTTTGCTAAGGATTCATAGGTGATTTTAGTGACAGCAGACGCTGTTCTCGAAACATATTCATAATGAATTCCTAATTTTTTTAATGCAAAAGCAATGGCTTTTGACGCTCCTCCAGTTCCTAAAATTAGTGCGCTTTTGTGGTGGGGTTTTAGATGGGGTTTTAAGCTATTTTCAAACCCAAAATGATCAGTATTGAAACCCGTTAATTTTCCGTTTTCAAATTTTATAGTATTCACAGCCCCTATGTCTTGTGCTTCTGAATCTATAGCATCTAAAAAAGGAATTACAGTTTGTTTATAGGGAATCGTGACATTAAGCCCAGAAAGTTGATGTCCTGAAGTTTTTAATTCTTCGAAATCTTCAATAGTTTCCAAATCAAAGTTGTTATACGAACACTTTAAGTGCTGAGCCTTAAATTTTTCTTTAAAATAACCCCTCGAAAACGAGTAGTCTATATTTTTACCTAACAGTCCAAAATTTTTCATTTAATGTGTTTGCGTTGTTTTCCGTACCATTCCAATCCCAAAACAATAGCAGTACCAATTCCAATACATAGTAAAGCATATCCCGATTGTAGGTTTATTTCTGGTAAATATCGTTGATAATTTTCAATAATTTGTTCGCCATTCGTGTCTATTACAAATTGCCCTAAATCGTCTTGTTTAAAAAGCACTTTTTTCCAAGGCCAAACTACGCCAAGCGATCCCGTAATAAATCCCATTATAAGAGCTAGTGTTTTGAATTTATAATGTTTTAATATATAGCCTAAAAGATGCGAAAGACTCACCAGACCCACAACGGAACCCAGAGTGAAAACAAACAAAACTTTCAAAAGTCTTAGATGCTCCAAATCTGTCATAAAACTAAAATCTCTAGTAACTATAAGTACAAATGTATCAAAAAGAGCGTTGACAGCATCCACTAATAACAATACATAATTCCCTAATAATATTAAAATAAATGATCCAGAAAATCCTGGTAATGCCATGCCTGAGACACTAATTATTCCACATAAAAAAACAAACCACAGGTTATCGTTCTGAGTTGCAGGACTCAAAAAACTAATGCTTAATCCTGCTAGGATTCCGAGACAAGCACATAAGATTGTTTTTGAATTCCACGAGTTAAAATCTTTATAAATGTAATAAATAGAGCCTATAATCATTCCAAAAAATACACTCCATACATAGAGTTCGTAGTGTTCAATTAAGTAGTCCAGTAATTTAGAAACACTAAAATAGCTAATAATCATCCCCAAAAAAAGTAGGGATAGAAAACGTCCATTAACATAACGGTAAAAGTCTTTAAAACGTCCAGTAAAAACTAACGCTCCAGCCTTAAGGTTGAATTTTTGTAAGGCGTAGATAAACTCCTCATAGAAGCCCATCACAAAGGCTACAATGCCACCAGAAACACCAGGCACCTTATTTGCAGCTCCCATTGCAACGCCTTTAAGGATTAATAAAAAAGGGTTTATATGTTTATGACTAGGATTCAAGAGTGTGTTTTTTTGCACTTACTTTTTCAAGAGCTAAAATGAGTAACGCTCCAAAAATCATCAAGCCGATAGCTTGTAAAAGTTGAGGATCTCCATCTACATTAAAAGGGGAGATACTTTGTTCATTTAAGGGCACTTGAAGGCCTTTAGAATTTGTTCGATATGTTAACGCTACTTTCCATGGCCATATTTTGTTTAATGATCCAATCATAAACCCTGTAATGACTGCCAATGTTAAGCGATTATATTTTTCAAACAACCATTTTAAAAGTTTAGAAAATGATAACAACCCAACACTAGCACCTGCACCAAATATGAGTATAGTTTTAAGGTCTCTACTGTTTATAGCTTCTAGAACAGGACTGTAAGCCCCTAATATGACCAATATAAAAGCCCCTGAAATTCCGGGTAATATCATAGCGCAAATTGCTATTGCACCCGCAAGAAATAAAAATAAATCTGTATTTGAAGTTTCAGCTGGGTTTATGGTGGTAATTAGGTATGCTATAACAGCTCCAATGGCCATTCCAAGAATTAATTTTAAATCTAAATAGGTGAGTTTTATTTGTTTTCCGATATATACAATACTGGCAAGAACCAATCCAAAAAAGAACGCCCAAAGTAAAATAGGGTGGTGCTCTAAGAACCATTTCACACCCTTGGCGAGTGAAATAACACTTACAAAAATCCCCGATAGGAGTGCTAACAAAAAAGGGCCGTTTGCTTTGTTCCAAGCGTTTTTAAGGCCTTTTGTTTTGAGTGTTTTTAAAAGCGAAAAATTGATGTTATTTAAAGTGCCAATAAGTTCTTCATAAATCCCAGAAATGAACGCGATGGTGCCACCGGATACGCCTGGTACAACATCAGCGGCACCCATAGCCATACCTTTGAGTGCAATTAGTATATAATCTAGTGGGGTTCGTTTCATGCGTTTGATTAAAAATAAATTAAAGCGATTTTTAGAGGGGTATTACTTAAATAGGGCTAGTAAATATATAAACTTTACTTGTAAGAATTTTTAAAATTTTCAATTAATTGAAGAACCGCTTTTTGTTGATAAACCTTAGGGAATAATTCTTCTAAAATAAAGACGTGATCTATGTTTATATGCAGTCCTGTAAGAAGATGTGCATAGCCAGCATCCGTATTGTTGAGTTTTAAACAGACGCCTGACAGTCGAAATTCTAGTTCTTCACTTTTAGGATAGAATTCCAAAGCTTGCACAAAATTAAATTTTGCCGCTTCATACTCTCCTAGTTTTATTAAAATATCCCCTCGCGATAACCAAGTGCTTAGTTCATAATCCCCAAGTTCAAGTGTTTTTTTATACCCTCGTTCAGCTTCTTCTAGTAAAGCAAGTCGCTCATTAATAGTAGAATACAACAACCAATAGGGTGCACTATCTGCATCAATATCAATAGCTTTATTGATGTAAAATAAGGCCTTCTGATAGTCTTTCTTAGAAATAAAAAACTTAGTAATTCGCATCCAGCCTTTATCTGATGCAGGGTCTTCTTCTACCGCTTGATAGTAGTGTTGAAGCGCTAAATCTGGCGCATTAAGACGTTCATAACAATACCCAATTTTAATAAAAGCATAGGCCGTAGAATCTTCTATCGCAATGGTGATTTTATAATTCTCTATCGCTTCTTCATAGCGGTTTAATTTTTCTAATACTTTTGCTTTTTCGAGATATGCACCAACGAAAGTATCATCAGAAATAATTGCAAAATCAAATGCAGCGAGTGCTTTTTCCGATTGTTTAGTTTCTACATATTGCCTCCCTAATTGATGCCACGCCACTTCGCTATACGGGTTTTTATCTAAATACTCGTTTAGGAATTCAATAGCTTCTGTAGTTTCATCTAAAAAGTCAAAACAATAAATGATGTTATAAAGTGCCGAATAATCTTCTAAATCGAGTTCAATACATTTTATAAAATTTTGTTTTGCTTCTTGATAGTTATCTAAAAACAAATACTCCATGCCAATCAAGGAGTAAAGATCGGCACTATCTTCTGCAATTTCAATCGCTTTTTTAAATACTTCTATTGCTTTTTCATGCTGATCTTTTTTGGAATAAATATTTGCTTTTTGAATATAAAGCTCTTCATTATTAGGTTCGATTTCGAAAAGAGGTGAGAGGAGGCGATCCGCTTCATTTAATTTATTCTCGAAAATTAATGTTTCAATTTTAAATAATTTCAGGTTTAAAGACGCAGGATGCTGACTCAATCCGAGTTTGATTGCTTTTTTTGCTAATGCAATTTTCCCACGCTCCAAATAGTGGTGGATGATATTTTCAAACTCATTAGAATCAAAGAAAAACACATTGTTGGTTTTTAACATCGACTCAAATTTTGAGAGAGTTACTTCTTCGTTTTCGTCAGATTGACTGAACTCCATACATTGCTCCTTTTTACACTACTAAATTTAATGGTATATCTGCTTGAAACACTTAAAGATCTCTAATGTTTTCAACAAAATAATTAACAGTCTTATTTATATGGAATTTAGGATATTAATAATTATGGTACAGCCTTTAATAAGCTCCTCTTCTGAAATTGTCAGAGGAGGCGATACTCTAACCGCTTTTGGCTCATAGAGCAACCAAAACA
>Ga0209771_1002676_pt1 | contig 10583 bp, 10 predicted proteins | sample SaaInl59LU_5_DNA_FD_184639 | JGI IMG/M metagenome (GOLD analysis project Ga0209771, IMG submission 184639) | Marine microbial communities from expanding oxygen minimum zones in the Saanich Inlet - ESP_59LU_5_DNA (SPAdes) (version 2) | ecosystem: Environmental > Aquatic > Marine > Intertidal zone...
GGACGCCTAGCTAAGGGTGAGGAGAATCTATTTAAGCGAACAGAAGAAGTATTTTACGCAATTGGTCTTGTCAGCTTTTTGCTATCAGCTTTTTTCTAAAATCCCTTTTGCCCCCTCGTATGATACTCGCGCCTTTCAAGGCGCGTTTTTTTGCATAAAAGGGTAGAATATCGCTTATTAATTTTTTCAGGTCTGATCAGTGTTTGAACTCGGTAAACGTAACCTTCTTAAAGTGCTTCGTGAGAGCCCCTACGGACTGTATCTCGATGCTGGAGATGGCACGGGCATTCTGTTGCCCAAAGCGGAGATTCCCGCTAATACAAATGTTGGCGATCGATTACGCGTCTTTGTCTATTTGGATTCGGATGACCACGAGATAGCAACGCTCAAGCATGCGCTTGCTCAGGTTGGTGAGTTTGCTCGCTTGCGGGTTAAAGAGGTGAACGATATTGGTGCATTTCTTGATTGGGGCTTAGCTAAAGACCTCCTGCTTCCCTTTGCAGAGCAGCGTCAGCCTGCAACGCCAGGTGCCTTGGTAAACGTCTATCTGTATATCGACAACAGTGGACGCATAGCCGCTACAACAAAGACCGACCGTTACCTCGAATATTCACCTACAGATCTTAAGTCGGGTGATCTGGTTGAGTTAATACCTTGGCGCATGACTGATCTAGGAATGCTGTGCATCGTAGATCATCGTTACGAAGGAATGATTCACCGTCAGGATCTGACACAGCAATTGAAATTGGGCGCTAAAACCCCTGGTTATGTAAAACACATTCGCCCTGATGGCCGTATAGACATAATGATGCAAGCGCCCGGATATGAACGTGTAACGGGACTTGCACACCTGATTCTTGAAGATCTAAGAGATCGCAGAGGCTTCATTCCATTAAATGATAAGAGCACTCCAGAAGCTATTAACGAGCGCTATGGATGCAGTAAGAAGGCGTTCAAGATGGCGATTGGTCATTTGCTTAAGAAAGAGAAGATAGATCAAGACGAGAAGGGTCTTCATCTACTCGAATAGTCTTAAACTCTATCGTTAATTCGTTCGTTATTTGTATATCTGCGCACCGGTGTGAACTCTTTTGACTATCAGCATCCGTGTCGCTATTTGAGGTTTAGAGATGATTCCACGCTTAGACAAGATTAACCCTACCCAGCAGCGCTACCTGCAGTTTATCGAGCGCTTGAAAGCCGATGGATTTAAAGGGGATCTTAATCCTGACTATGCAAACCGTGTTGTTCTTGCGACTGATAACTCCATCTATCAGGTATTGCCTCAGGGTGTTATCTACCCGCGCGATATAAGTGATCTACAGCTTGTGGCGCGTCTTGCAGATCAGCCAGAGTTTCACGAGATTGTATTAAGCGCTCGTGGTGGTGGTACAGGCACAAACGGTCAGTCGCTAACGGATGGCTTGGTTGTAGATATCTCTAAACACATGAATAAGATACTCGAAATCAACGCCGAAGAGCGTTGGGTTCGCGTACAAACAGGCGTTGTAAAAGACCAGCTAAACGCCGCCCTTGAACCCTACGGTCTGTTTTTTGCTCCCGAACTGTCTACCTCGAACCGTGCCACTATTGGCGGCATGATTAACACGGATGCGAGCGGTCAGGGCTCGGTGTTGTACGGTAAAACGCGCGACCACGTATTGGAACTCAAGTCGGTATGGATCGGTGGTGAAACCTGGGATTCCGGTCCTATATCGGATGAAGCCTTAGCTCAGCACAGCGCTCGCAGCGATAAGATTGGCGAAATGCATCGGCTGTTGGATACTATTCAGCAGCAGCATCATGAAGAGATTGAACGCTGTTTTCCAAAGTTAAATCGCTGCCTAACTGGATACGATCTTGCACATATTCGCGACGAATCAGGGCGTTTTAACCTCAACTCTGTACTCTGTGGTGCAGAGGGATCACTCGCCTTTTTGACCGAGGCGAAGTTAAATGTGCTGCCGATCCCCAAGGTTTCTGTTCTGGTAAACATCAAGTATGACAGTTTTGAGTCGTCGCTTCGCGATGCGAACGACCTGCTGGGTTGGGGCGCAACCTCAATTGAGACAATTGACTCTAAGGTTCTTAATCTTGCGATGCAGGATATTACCTGGGACACCGTTGCAAGCTACTTTCCTCAGGATGCGTCCGAGCCGGCTATTCAAGGCATTAACCTTGTTGAATATACAGGTGACAGCGAAGCTGAGTTAGATGAACAGTTGCAACGCTTGTGTGAGCATCTTGATTCAGTTGCCGGTAAACCGGGAAAAAGTTTCGGCTACACCGTTGCGCGTGGCGCTAATGAGATCAATAAGATCTGGGGTATGCGCAAGCGTGCCGTGGGTCTTTTGGGTAACGCACAGGGTCAGAAACGTCCAATCGCTTTTGTTGAAGATACCGCTGTTCCACCAGAGAATCTCGCTGACTTTATTATGGAGTTTCGAGCGGCTCTTGATAGTCGCGGCCTAACCTATGGCATGTTTGGCCATGTGGATGCTGGCGTGCTGCATGTGCGTCCTGCTATTGATATGAAGGATCCTGAGCAAGAGCGTCTGATTCGTGAAGTGACCGATGAGGTTGTAGCCTTAACGCAGAAGTACAAAGGTCTTCTGTGGGGTGAGCATGGGAAAGGGGTCCGCTCTGAGTACTCCCCAGAGTTCTTTGGTCCTCTTTATCCGGTATTGCAACAGGTGAAGGCAGGCTTTGATCCGCGTAATCAGTTAAATCCAGGTAAGATTGCAACGCCCGCTATTGACGGTGCTGCACTGCTAAAAATTGATGAAGTGAGCACGCGGGGTCAGCATGATAGACAGATTCCGTTGCAAACTCGTGAAGCCTACGACTCTGCGATGAATTGCAACGGTAACGGCGCCTGCTACAACTACGATCCGAATGATGCGATGTGTCCATCTTGGAAGGGTACGCGTGAGCGTGTGCACTCACCTAAGGGGCGAGCCTCGTTGGTAAGGGAGTGGTTACGTCTGCTGTCTGAACAGGGCGTAGAAGCCGATGGTTATGCACAGCAAATGCGGACTGAATCGGGCCTGTTAAGTTGGCCAAAACGAGCACTCAATACTTTCAAACGTGAGAAGGGCGAATATGACTTCTCTAATGAAGTTCATGAAGCGATGATGGGTTGTCTGGCCTGTAAATCCTGCGTCGGACAGTGTCCCATTAAGGTCAATGTGCCTGATTTTAGAGCTCGGTTCCTTGAACTTTACTACACCCGTTACCTGCGTCCTGCTAAGGACTACATGGTGGCTAGCCTAGAATTTATGATTCCTTGGTTGGCACGTTTCCCAGCACCTTATAATTTTATGATGAACAACAAGCTATCTAAGGCGCTTACTGAGCGCTTCGCTGGTCTGGTTGATTCGCCGAGTATATGCACGCTGAGTCTGCAGCAAGGTATGCGTGAGCGAGGGGTTAAGCTGGCGTCTGTTGAAGGTCTTATGCACCTGACGGAGGCTCAGCGCAGTCGCACTGTCGTTATTGTTCAAGATGCGTTTACCAGCTACTTCGAAACGGCGTTAGTACTCGATATTGTTGATCTACTGGAGCGCCTTGGCTTTACAGTGCAGGTTGCCCCTTTTGCGCCGAACGGCAAACCCTTGCATGTTCACGGGTTTATGAAACGCTTCACCAAAGTAGCGCAACAGAATGTTCAGATGCTACGTCAGTTTGAGCGCGCAGGTGTGTCATTGATTGGCGTTGATCCGTCTATGACGCTGACCTATCGCCAAGAGTATGCTCAGGTTGTGGCTGGAGATCTGCCTAAGGTGCAGTTGTTACAAGAGTGGCTAGTGGAGCGCCAGTCACTACTTGAGCCGCATCAGCTCACAAGCAATCGGAATTTCCGTTTAATGGCTCACTGCACAGAGAAGACTAATGCGGCGCCTTCTGTAAAGCAGTGGCAAACTATCTTTAGTAACCTAGGCCTAAGCCTGGATACAGTTGCGACGGGATGCTGTGGCATGGCTGGAACCTTTGGGCATGAAGCAGAAAACCTAGATCGTTCAAAACAGATCTACGCGCAAAGCTGGCAGCCGATTCTTGCGTCAGCAGAATCTAACGATGAGCTACTCGCAACCGGTTACTCCTGTCGCTCACAGGTTAAGCGTATGGATCAGAAGCAGCTCAAACATCCGGCTCAAGCGCTTTTAGAACTCTTTAACTAACGCGCTAAAGAGTCTCAGGTGACTGGGGCTCTAGCCTTAACGGAGATTATTGATGGACGATTTATTACCTGAGCTGTGCGACCGCTTTCCTGAACAGGTGCGTGTTGTTGAGCCTATGTTTGTAAACTTCGGTGGTCGCGAGCGTTTCTCTGGCCCTGTACAGACCGTTAAAACATTTGAAGATAACTCCCTAGTGCGAGAGCAGGTTAACGAACCCGGTTTAGGTCGGGTACTAGTGGTTGATGCCGGCGGTTCAATGCGTTGTGCTCTTCTGGGCGATATGTTGGCTGCGAAGGCCGCTGATAATGGTTGGGCGGGTATCGTCATGTATGGATGTATTCGTGACGTGAACGCAATTAGCGATATCGATATAGGTGTTCAAGCCTTAGGTGTGCACCCCATTAAGAGCGAGAAGAGAGGGCGCGGAGAATTGGGCGTTGCCGTTCGTTTCGCCGGCGTCGATATTGTTCCCGGTGACTACTGCTACGCAGACAACAACGGCATCCTTTTCTCCTCGATGGAATTGAATATCGATTGATTCAAAAGGCTTGAAGCTCTATTATTGCCAACTGGTTTAGATACCCTAGAAAGTAAATTTTTTAAACTGTTTAAATACAACAGCTTATGTGTAGTTAAAGGGTTTTTTTAATTTATTTCTTATTTTTTTATGCTGCTGCGGAACTTTAGGACCACCTAGATGGTCTATAGTGATACAAGCAAGCATTCAACTGAGCAGCAAACCACACATCTGTTTAGTTTATCTGCCAGCTTGAAGCCTCCAAAATTAGCGGATATACGCTAGCCGCAGAACCGGAATCTCCCCCTTAATTCGGTCTGCGGTTTTTTATTGCCTAAAATTCGCCAACCGATCTCTGATCATCCCCACTGAAATTCAGTCGATTTGTTTATATATATCTGTTTTAAGGTCTAAACTGACCCTAGCACTCAATATCGATCGAGCCACTGAGGGGAATATGCATAGCGATAGACGACTAACACCACGCGTAAACTGTTCTATTGAAGCAGAAATTGTCAGAATGTTTGGCGAGGCTTTAGATGTCAGGATAGTGGATCTCTCTATGAGCGGTTGCCAGATAACAGGTGATCAATCGCTTGAGTTGTTAGATAAGCGTCTATCCGGTGCGCCGCTGGAGTTTGCTCTGCATTTTGGCTTAGATAACTGCCCTATTCAGGCTTTCTGTCGCATGATCTATAAACGCAGAGAGACGCAGAATCGTTATCTGATGGGGCTGCGTTGGAATAGTATTGCGCAGCATCAGCACGAAATTCTTCAACGTTTTATTGAGCAGAGAATAGCGATTGATCGTCAGTCAAGTGCAAGTGCATAGCGTTTGCGTAGGATCTGTACTCGGGCTACGTAATTGTGTGTCTCTTTGTAGGGCGGTATCCCCGAATAACGGGCAACTGCACCTGGACCTGCGTTGTAGGCCGCTGTAGCCAGGCGTTCATCTCCTTTATAGAGTGCAAGTAACTGCTCAAGGTAACGACTTCCACCTTCAATATTGTCGCGAGGGTCGAGTCTATTTGATACACCTAGTTCTTCAGCGGTAAGTGGCATCAGTTGCATCAAACCCGTTGCACCCTTAGACGAGAGCGCCTTGGTGTTGAAGGCTGATTCAGCATGAATGACGGCTCTAATGAGCGCCTCATCAACCCCTGTAAACCCTGCAATATCCTGAGTGTGGTCTCGGTAACTTTCCAAGTTTAGTGGGATAGTATTCCAGTCCAGCCCCATCTTTTCGCCACAGGCAAAGCAGTCAAAGCGCATCACCTCATAATCTAAATTACCGCTGGGTTTGCGGTCACTAAACGACAGTACGCCAAGTTTATTGCGGAACTTATAAACAGTATCACCAGACGACGTGCTGTTTTGCGAAGGGCGATTAGTAAACTCTATGCGTCCATCTGCAAGTGTGCGTTTCACTATTTCCGCTTGCGCAAGGGCAGGCGTCAGTGAACCTAGCATCGTCAGAATAATGACCGGTACATATTGCTGAAAATAATTTAATTTCATGGATTATTTATAGCATATTCGCCAAATCATTTACGCTATCGCTTTAAAACGGATGCTCCTGTGGCTGTGCAAGCCTCGCTATAATGTCAGTGCGGTCTATTATTGAGTTTAAACAGGGTTGTTGGGACGTTTAATAGCGTCCTTAGTCTGATGTTCCAGCAACCCAGAAGAGTGCTAATTGCGTACCAAAAGGTGGTTACATCTGCTTTGTGTAAAGGCTTAGGGTTTTATTCTTAGCCCAGTACAGCGTGCTGCAGGTTGTTAAATATTGAGTCACTTCCTACCGACGAGTTTCTAGAGGAACTACATATGAATCAGGACCCTTGGGGGCCTTCAAGCCAAAAGATCAATACGATCGAAAGGTCTACTGATAGCGCTTCAGCTCAATCGAATGAGTCACAGGACGCTAAGCTATTGCGCCTGTGGGCAACCTCAGTGATGAAGGAGCAGCGGGCATCTCGTCGCTGGGGGATATTTTTCAAGTCACTTACTTTTTTGTACCTCTTCGGAATTGTCGGATACCTTGCATGGCAACAAAATTTTGCTAACGAGCGCTTCTCTGAGCCTCCCCATGTGGCCGTAGTTGAAATCAAAGGGGCTATAGCGGCTGATACCAAAGCCAATGCGGATAGTCTGATTTGGTCCTTGCGCAGGGCCTTCGAAGCGGAGCGCTCTAAGGCGGTCATTATGCGAATCAACAGTCCCGGTGGTTCACCTGTGCAGTCTGGTTATGTATACGATGAGATCAAACGATTGCGGGCAATCTATCCGGATAAGCCGGCCTATGCGGTAATTACCGATATAGGGGCATCAGGTGCCTATTATATCGCAGCCGCCGCGGATGAGATTTACGCCGATAAAGCCTCGCTGGTGGGTTCCATAGGCGTGGTTTCAGCGGGTTTCGGGTTTGTTGAACTTATGGAAAAGCTGGGTGTAGAGCGACGCGCATTGACGGCCGGCGAGAGTAAAGCCTTACTCGACCCATTTCAGCCTTTGTCTGACGAGCATAGGGTGTTCTGGAAATCGATTCTTGAGACGACCCACAATCAGTTTATTGATCAGGTTAAGCAAGGTCGCGGTGACCGTTTAGTCGATAACCCTAAGATTTTCAGTGGGCTTATATGGACAGGCGAACAGGCTGTAGAGTTAGGTCTTATTGATGGTCTTTCAAGTACGGCTGCCCTTGCGCGCGACAAGTACCAGTTAGATAAGATAATAGACTACACACGCCAGCCACAAGCTTGGGATCAGTTTGCGCAGCGCTTAGGTCTAGGTGTAGCCTCAGCGTTTATCAGTGAGCTAGGTATAACGAACGCTTTGCAGTTACGTTAGATTGCGTGCTATTGCTCCATCAACAGGGGGTTAAATCCAAAATCTATTAGCATGGCATTCAGCTTAATCAGTGGTAATCCGACTAAACTGTTTGGGTCTTTCGAATCGATAGACTCAAACAGTGAAATGCCCAGCCCTTCGCACTTAAAGCTGCCCGCGCAGTCATAGGGTTGTTCACGTTGCAGATAGGCTCTTATCTCTTGTTCCGTTAGCTCGCGAAACTTTACACTCACCCTATCTACTCGGATATCGAGCTGATCTGTCTCTGTATTCAATAGCGCGATTGAGGTTAAAAACTCAACCTGATGTCCACTCGATTTTGCAAGTTGATCATACGCGCGCTCAAAGTTACCCGGTTTCCCCATGACATGGCCCATACCTTCAGTGGGGGCAAATAGTGAATCGGTTTTGGCACTCTGCTCTAGACGAACAGCACACTGATCACTTGCGATGATTAAACCCTCATATCCCATATGAGCGACTGCACGGGCCTTTTCTCTGGCTAAGCGCATTACATAATGTCTAGGATCTTCATTTTTTAGTTGTGACTCATCAATATTTGGAGAGGCTTGATCAAAGAATTTCAGCAGCCTGGCGAGTAACTCTTTGCGGTATATAGAGCTAGACGCAAGCGTGACAGCTGGAGTGCGGTTTTTCATGATAGGTCAAAACCTTATTTTGATTACTTGATGTGATTGCATATTTAGCTTTTGATAGAGTTCGAAGGCCCTGCTTCTGAACAGAGTCGTATTTTGCTAAACTAAGTTCAGTTTTGCAGTAAAAAATAGAGCTTTCCCTTTACACAAGCACCCTAGATCCATAGAATTGCGCGCTTATGTCGTACCGGCCCTTACCAAAAAGAGTTGATCCTCGAAAACTCGCCGAAAGAGAGTCGGAGTTGAAGGGCAGTGTCGAGTTAAAGTCGATGCCCCAGCTTCTGTCACTTTTGGTAGACGATGAGGGAGAGGTCAGTGTTGAACTCAGGTTTGCGCTCGACCAGCAGAAACTTAGAACAGTGACCGGTCATGCGACCGCACGGGTTAAGCAAGAGTGTCAACGTTGTTTAAACCCAGTTGATATAGAGCTACACGCGAGTTTCGACTTGGCGGTGGTGCTCAATGAAGAACAGGCTAAGAACCTGCCTCGCTATTACGATCCTCTGCTGGTTGAAGAGGATGTGGTGTTAGCAACGATGGTTGAAGAGGAGTTAATCCTGACACTTCCAGCCGTTGCCTACCATCAAGACTGTAAAGTAAAACTCTCCTACGGCGAGAGTGTAACTGAGTCTGGCGGGCAGGACAAAAAACCCAACCCATTTAGTGTGTTGGCTGCTCTTAAACAGAAGCGCTAACAGAGATTGATCAGGAGTTAACTACCATGGCAGTACAGCAGAACAAAAAGTCTCGCTCACGTCGCGACATGCGTCGTTCGCACGATGCACTGAGCAACCCAACCTTATCGGTTGAGCAGACTACCGGTGAAACTCACCGTCGTCACCACGTAAGCGCCGACGGTTTCTACCGTGGTCGCCAGGTTATTGCTGGTAAAGGCGAAGAGTAATCTTTACTGCGCAATGATCATTCGCATTCGAATCAATGCGAACTAAACGGGGACTTTAGTCCCCGTTTTGCTATCCAAAAATCGGTTTGTATATTCGTTTTCTTTAGATCTGCTCTTAGTTGAACGGGTACTCACTCAGGTGAACATCCTAAGTTAAGTACTGCCGTTGAATGTAAGTGCGCTACCGATCTATTAGAGATGATGTAAACTTGTGTTTATCATGTATGAGTATTCTGAATCATTGGTGAGTTCAGTCAGGGTATTTTGAGGATTTTATGTCACAATCGTTAGCGTTAGTGTTTCCCGGTCAAGGTTCGCAGCAACTCGGTATGCTGTCTGACCTTTCAACTGATCACGCCATTATTCAGCACACCTTTGCTGAGGCCTCAGAAGCCTTGGGTAAAGATGTATGGAAGCTAATACAGCACGGACCGGAAGAGGACCTTAACGCAACTGAGAACACTCAGCCGGCACTGCTCGCTTCAAGTGTGGCACTTTGGCGTTTGTGGCAACAGCAAGGCGGCGATACGCCCTCCATCCTGGCAGGCCATAGTTTAGGTGAATACTCGGCGTTAGTCTGTGCGGGTGCGTTAGACTTTGCAGATGGTTTGAATCTTGTGCGTTTGCGCGGTCAATTGATGCAGCAAGCAGTACCTGCAGGAAGTGGCGCAATGGCTGCAATTCTTGGGCTTGCCGATGAAGATGTTGTTGCAGCATGTGAAGCAGCCGCTCAGGGTGAGGTGGTATCGGCTGTTAACTTTAACTGTCCGGGTCAGGTTGTTATTGCTGGGCAGAAAGCCGCTGTTGCGCGAGGCGTTGAAGCCTGTAAAGCGGCTGGGGCTAAACGTGCCGTTGAACTGCCTGTATCCGTTCCATCACATTGCGCGTTAATGCAACCAGCGGCACAAAAGCTAGGCGAAGCGCTTGAAGGCTTAGAGCTTCGCATGCCATTGATAAGTGTTATACACAATGTAAATGCACGTGCTGCTATTGACCTTGATGATATGCGAACGCTTTTAGTACGTCAGCTATACAGCCCTGTACAGTGGACTGAGTCGGTAAAAGCGATGCAGGCTACAGGTGTTGATACCCTTGTTGAATGTGGTCCTGGTAAGGTGCTATCGGGTCTAAATAAGAAGGTCGATCGTGCGTTAAATATAGCAAACATCGGCGATTCTGCGGGCCTTGCTAAGGCTCTTGAGCTACTTAATTCTTAAGGAAATCGTATGAGTCTTGAAAATAAACTGGCACTTGTTACGGGTGCTACCCGCGGAATCGGTAAGGCGATTGCAGAAAACTTGGCAGGTCAGGGTGCTATTGTAGTTGGCACAGCGACCAGCGAAAAAGGGGCCGCTGCTATTAGTGATTACCTAGCTGCAGCTGGCAATACCGGTAAAGGATATGTTTTGAATGTATCCGACCCTGAGTCTATTGATCAGTGTCTTAAGCAGATCCAAGACGACTTTGGAGCGATC
>Ga0209771_1002679_pt1 | contig 10579 bp, 7 predicted proteins | sample SaaInl59LU_5_DNA_FD_184639 | JGI IMG/M metagenome (GOLD analysis project Ga0209771, IMG submission 184639) | Marine microbial communities from expanding oxygen minimum zones in the Saanich Inlet - ESP_59LU_5_DNA (SPAdes) (version 2) | ecosystem: Environmental > Aquatic > Marine > Intertidal zone ...
GAACTATAACGCCGCTGTATGACGCTTAAAATGCGTTTAAGACACCTTTATATACGTAGTTTATACTACTACTTCTACTAGTTTTACGCCTGAATCGGCATTGTTTTCAATTGCTTTACCAATTATACATACTGCATTTGGCATAGCACTATCGCTAGTAATTGCTGTTGCAATACCTGCTTTTGGACTTGTAACAATCAAATCACCTTTACTAACAGGACCTTCAACTTTACAAGGTACTCTACCTCTTAATGCTACTGCTACACCGTCAGCATTGCTATTCATTAAGTGTGCCGGTTCTGTTGAAACAACTCCTGCTACTCTATGATCGCAGAACATAGTTGTAGTTGTTACTTCTGCGTCTCCGCCAAATACTAAAACTGTACCTGGTTCATAATCTTGATCACTTGCGTAAATTTCTGCTAAATCAGCAAACTGTGCCGCTGTTGCTGTACCTAAAAATTTACGTGCTGTTAAGTCTTTATTTGAATCTCTCTGTGCAATAGTTCCTGCTGTAGCCGTAGTACTTGCACTTGCACCGTTAAGTGATTGAGCATTAGTTGCAGTACCATTTACTATATTAACATTAATATCACCGTTTGAATCTCTAGCAACAATACTATTGTTTACTAAAAGAGTATTTGCTTCTCTAGCAGTTCCGCTATCAACAACTAACTTACTTGCAATATCAGTAGTACCTTGTACATTAGCATTTAAAACTCCGTTAACAGTAACATTATTAAATGTACTAGTTCCAGTATTTGAAGTAACATTACCTGTAACATCACCTGTTAGGTTTCCTGTTACATTACCTGTTACATTACCTGTTACGTCTCCGTTAAGGAATCCTGCGTTTGCTAAATCTATACTACCACAGAAAATACTTGCCCATCTATTTGAAATACTTCCAATTGATCCTGTGTTATCTGCAGGTGGAATAAATGAACTTTGATTAAATTTAGCAACTTGTGTTGCACCTGTTCCTGTGTTAACACTAAAGTTAATTGTGTTACCTACTTGGTTAGTAATGTTGGCTTGATCGCCACCTGTAATATGTAATTTTAAATCTTGTCCGTTACCAACTGTAAGACCTTCATCGTTCAAAAACTTAACTAGATCAGCAAAACTTTGTAATCCACTATTAAGAACATACTGTGCCGCTGGTATTCCGCCTAGGTTATCTGCATTTACTGCTGTACCGTGGTATCTAATTCCCGGTACTGTAACATCACTTGCTAAATTAAAACCTTTCTTAATTTGACTAAAACCTGCAATAGGGTTTCTTGAACTGTCAAGAGTAAATTCGTCTTTTGCTGTAATACCCATTACATCATCATTAACAGTGTATGTTAGAATAGTTCTATCGTTAGCACTAATATCTTTAACGACTCTTGAAGTAACCTGTGAAACACCTTCACCACCTGTGCTAACAGGACCAATTAAAATATAATCTTCACCATTGTAAACATATAACTGTTCGCCGTCTGTTTCCCACCATAGGTCACCTCTTGCTAGTCCTACTGGTTGATTAGGACCAATTTCTGCACCGCCTGCGATTCTAAATCTGTTACCATCATAAAACTTAATAACACGGTTAGCACTATCATACCATACTTGTCCTGCTAGTGGATTAGGTGGTTGGTTAGCGCCTGCAAAACTTTCTAGTATATGAACAAAGTTTTCGTTAATAATTTCGCCAAACCCTGCGTAGTTTTTACCTACTAGTTTTATATCAGTGGTATTATCAACAGTACCGTCCTGTACTACTGCAATTTGTGTTCCGTTGTATGTGTTAATGATATATGGCATATTATTCCTCTACTAGCAGTATTTACCTTATGCTTCGCCCATTCGTTTTTTGCGATCTAATTCAATAATCTTTTTATCTGCATAAACATAAGCATCGCTTTCTTCATATACTTTTTTACTTGCTTTATTACGTTCTCTTAGATCTTTAATATAAGAAACCATTTCTGCAAATTCAGGAGTATTTGGATACTCACATTTATCTAACATATCAATAATAATGTTAAGTTGTTTGTGCATAGGGTACTTTTGATGAATACTATCTGCTGTATTTGCATTTAATACTTCTTCATCAATAAATGCTTTACCTTCATCTAGATCGGCAATCTTTTTTACACCACCTTCAGTTAGTGTTCCAATATACATTTCTGTATCTGGATCGTATTCTACATTTTTTACTTTTACTTCATCTGGGTTTAAGCCAAAGGTACTCATTCCTTTAGGTAAATGACCTAATAGGGCACCATTCTTAGCATTAAACATCATTTTAAATTTTTCTTTTGCCATATCCTTATTCCCATATTAGACAAAGACTATATTTTGGTTCTTCATCTTTTTCTATCTTTGTTACTTCATGCCATGTTTCTATCGGCATTTTAAACATTGCTCCTTTTTTTTCTTGAACTAGATGCTCTGTATCACCTTTGTCCCAGTATTTAAAATGAGGCTTGCCTTCAGTTAAAAACACTAACTTAAACTGCCAGTAACCGCCTGCACTGTCCTGATGTTTGACTAACCAATCTCCAGGTTTGTATTTGTTTACTACTATCTGCGAAACCCATTTGCGTTCACTTTCAGGTAGTGTTTTCCATACAGTTTCTACTAAATCTTCATTCATATCTTTTTGATATAAACTAGCAAAATGGCTTTCACCATATATAGTAGCGTGTTTGTCAGTGCCTCCTATGCCTCTATTTGTAAATTTGCCTTGTTCTTCGTGTTCATACACTTTTTGCATGATTTCGTCAACGTTTGTAATATAGTCATCGACAATTTCATACATTAAAAGTTTCCTTTATAAACCCATGCCGCGGAACTAGTTCTGCTTGTTCTATCAAATGCATAAACTTGTACTGTGGTTGTAAATCCTGCAATGTTAACTGCACTGTTCCAAGTGCTTGCACCTGCACGTTCATAGGTTACGTTTCCAATTACTAACTGCAATGTTCCTGAAGCAGAACTATATGCTTCTACTAATCCGTTTCTTACAACAACAACTTGTGCACCTTGGACTGCATCAGTACTAAACTCATCTGCTTGATCTGCATTAAGTGCCGCATTAGGAAATACTAACCAACCTGTTAGTGTGCCGTTTCCTAGCAGTGTGCTAAATGTACCTGCTGTAGAATTAGTAGGAAACGTTTGCGAATCTGTTTGAATATTACCTGTTGCACTTAGTTGAAATTCGTATCCAACTGTTGCGGCTTTCTTATCAATAATATCTGTAATAATTCCTGCACCGCTTTCAACGTTTCTACCGCCAATCCAACCAATACCACCTCTAAATACTGTGCTATATTTTTTAACATAAATTGGATTACCTGCACCGTTAACACCAAGGTTACCATAGTAGTAACTTCCTAAAACTCTTGCAATAGTTCCTTCTTTAAAGTTTTCTGGTGGAGCAAGTCTTGTTAATTGTGTTTTAACATCTGCTTGTGTCATATCTTTTGTGTCAAGATAGAACTGAATATCCTGTCCTGTTGACTGGAATACTGTGTCTACATATTCTTTTATAGCACGTTCTGTTACTAAATTAGTTGCACTGTTTTGTAGAAACTGTCCATCATCGCTAATACGTGTTACAGATCTACCTACAGCATCAACAAACTTTTGTGCTTTTACTTGAATTGCTGGTGCGTTCTTACCAATGTCAGCACCATCAATTACGGTTCCGTTTGAAATAGTTCCTGCTCTTAGATCAGGATTGTTAATTCTAGAGTCTTGCATAGTAACCCTATCAATCAACATATCTCCAATGTTTTGATTAGGATCGCTAGGCGTAGTAATAGCACCTCTACCAATTCTACCAACACTTAAATTAACATTAGTTGATTGTGCAGAAGTTAAATTAACTGCACCATTAAATTGTGATGTACCATTAAAAGTATTTGTTCCTGTAAGTGTATTGTTTTGATTTGTGTAAACACCATAATCTACCCATGCCGCTACACCTTCAAAACGTCCAATTCTTGTTCCTGCACTTGCTGGAATAATAGGTGCTTGTGTAGTTGCATCCACGTCAACAACTGTTGTGCCATTTGTTGCTTGAGAATTACCAACGTTAATTGTGTATGATAACCCTGTTTCAGGATCAACAATAGTTTGTCCTGTACTGTCTTGTAGTTGTCCTCTATTAGCACCTGTTGTAGTACCAACCATTGACCCACTTAATGTACCAATAAAGTTTGCATAAACATCTTGTGCATAAAGATTTCTAAAGTTTTTGCTAGGTGATCCTAAACTTACTTCATTGTTAGCATAAGGTAAGATATTTTTATCTATTATTTGAATTACTTCTTTGTCAGCACCACTTCCTGAATAGTTTACTCCAAGTTTTAAAACTGTACCAACTTCGTTATAAATTTGTGCAATGCTAGAACCAGTATCGATTTTAATTTCTAATTCGCTATCAACACCAATTTTAATACCGCCGTCGTTTTTAAAACTGTAAACGCCTGTAATATCTTCATTGTCATTTCTATTTGCCCAAGTACTTGCTAAACGTCCACCTAATCTATCTGCATCAGTTGCAGTACCAAAAAATCTTGTTGTTGCTGATGTTACACCGTCAGCATTTGTACCTTTAGCAGTAATACCTTCGCCAATTCTAGTAAATCCTGTAAGAGGTGTTGCTGTTTGATCAATTTCAAAAGCGGCATCTGCCATAACCATATATGGTGCACCATCTACATATCCAATACTAACAGGATGCTCTGTACCTACTGTATCAGTTAATTTTTGTGAACTCCAACGTGTTTGTCCAAATCCTAAAACACTTTCTGGTCCAACAAGAACATGTTGATCACCGTCTGCTACAAAAACATACAATTTGTTGTTTACAGTATCCCACCATAAATCTCCTTCTTTTTGATTTTGTGGTTCTGTTGCTGACACTTGATTAATTGTAAGGTTGCGCCATTGTACTCCGTCAAAAACACTTGGACGAAGTTTATCTGCATTTTTATCAAACCATAACTGTCCAATCAACGGTTTAGTAGGAGGTGTATCTGCTCTTGCAAAATTTTCTAAAAGTTTTACAAAATTTTCGTTTTGTTGTTCTCCGTACCCAGCAACATTTCTGCCAACTAATTGTAAATCTGTTGAATTATCTACAACACCATCTGCTAGTGTTATTAGTACCGTTCCGTCTGTTTTATCTATTTGATATGGCATCGCTCTTTATTTCCTTAAACATCACTTACATAAACCCACTGTGGGCCTGCTTGGATTTCAAATATTTTTGTTGTTCTTGCTACTGCAATACTGTTACCACTTGGCGTAATACCATTTGGAAAACTTAAACTCTGTATAACACTCGCACTGCTTGCATTTCCGTCTTTATCAACTGCTACTTGGTTTGCTAACAATTCGTTTGTTAATCCTGTTGAAACACCGCTTGTGTTTACTGTAATACTAGTTGCTGTACCTGCAAGTGATAATGTTTCACATAAAATTCTTGCTTGAGTTCCTAATTCATAATTTATAGGCGGAGCAAGTTTTGCTAGTTCGTTTGGAATGTCAACTATATTTTCATTTGCCATTCCTGTTACATTCATTGTAAGAACAATAGTTTGATTAGCAATTTCTCTATCAACATATGCTTTAGTAGCAACGTCTTGTGCCGCTGTAGGATCTTTAACACCTTTAATTTGTGTTACTGGACTGCCTTCTTCACTATCAAATACAACATTACCTGTGCCGTGTACATCAATGTTTAAATCTGCATTTGTTGTTACAGTTGAAATTGTATTACCATTAATATCAATGTCATCAACTTGTAATTCTGTTAAAATTCCTACATTTGTTAAACTTGAATTAACAACTCCTGTACCTAATGTGTTACCACTTAAAACTAGATTATCATCAACATGAAAATGTTTTCCGCTTGCTACACCAAAGTTATCGCTTGATGTCCAAGTTTGTGTGCTGTTAGCCCAATTAATAGTATGATCAGTATCGCCTTTAAGTGTAATACCGCCGCCGTCTGCTAAAATATCAGTAGGAGTATCACCATATGCTAATTCAATATTTTTATCTTCTACCTGAAGGGTAGCAACATTAACTTGTGTTGTATCACCACTTACAGTTAAATCGCCTTGGACAATTAGACCGCCGCCAATTTCAACTGTGCTAGTTTCTCTACCTTCAAACATTTTTATTTTTAGCAAAGACGCATCAACATCAATTGTATTTGTTAGTCCACCAGTAACACTTGAGTTAACCTGTAGTACCCAATCTTTATCTTGTAAGTTGCTCTTAAATGTTACTGTATCTGTATCTATAAACTGTGTAAAGTTACTAGATGAACCTATTGTGATACCACCGTTATTGAGTACACCTAGTGTACCTGTTGTAATATCACTTTCGTCTGAACGTAAAAATTGTCCAGGAGCAATGCCTGCAACCGCATCTGCTGATGTTGCTGTACCATGTAACTTTAATCCTGTTACTGCTGTACTAAAGTTTAGACCAACTTTAACACTAGTAAATCCATTAATTGCTGTTGCTGGTGTAAATTCGTATCTACTTAAGATTGCAACACGCAATCCATTCACCCATAATGCTGTAATTGAACGCCCGTTATTTCCTTGATCGACTACATTTTCAACAATCCAGCCATGTTTGCCTTCTGCTTGCGAATAGATAGGTCCTGCTAGACTTAAATCAACGCCATCATAAAAATATAACTGGTTTGCTTCATTGTCAATCCATAAATCACCAATAACTAATCCGTTAGGCTGAGTATCCTGTACTAGTGGTCCACCTGTAGGCTTAAATTCGCTTCCTGTATAAACTTTTAAACGTCCTTCAAGTGTGTCGTACCATATTTGTCCTTCTAAAGGATTATTAGGTGCTGTTCTATTTGCAAAACTTTCTAATAGTTTTACAATATTTTCGTTAAGTACTTCACCGTAACCACTATATTTTCTACCAACAAGTGTAATATCTGTAGAAGTATTATCAATTGTACCATCGCCAACAATGGTTAAAACTGTTCCGTCTGTTTTATTAACTGTATAACTCATTATGCCGCTGGCTCCCCTGATCTAATAATATAATGTATTGCCAAATAAGGATTCATTACGTTTTGATTCTGATATGGTCCACTACCAGCAGTGTCATCATATTGTGATCCACTACCAAATGCAACATTTGTTGTATCAATGCTCTCACTACCGCCTGAGCCGCCTAATGATCTTGCACTTGTATTGTTTACTCTGTTTGCAACGCCGCCGCCAGCATCTACTGCTGACCCGCTAACGTCATTAACTGTTGTTCCGTTATCCATGTTGTCTAAACCTAGTGGGAATCTACCACGTAAATCTGGAAGTTTGAATGTACTTGGATTAACACCAGCACCATAAGTAAATTGAATTACATCAAACAAGTCTGGATAGATACCTTGTGCAACTTCAGAGCCATCACATAACAAGTATCCGCTTGGAATATCTGCAAAACTATTAATAGGTCCTGCATACGGCATAATAGCACCAATTGGAACAAGTGAAGCACCTGCAAAAAAGTTTGATCGTTGTACACGTTTTAGACCTTGGCCTTCTCGTACAATTAATAATTCGTCATCATTTTCGTTATCTGTAACTTCTGCTTGATCCGAAATAGCATCTTGTGTAAGTGTAACATTAAATGTTTTTTCAGAGCCTCCCGTTTGCCCATCAAAACTAAACCCTGTTGAATCAGCAACATGGCCTGCCATTTTAAATACTGTCGAAGCAATCAATCTATCTGCTGTTCCGTTTACATTACCAAATACGTCTCCTACAACACTACCAACTAATCTTCCTGTGAAAGTTTCTGAAAAAACATTTCTAAATTTGTTATTTGTTGTACCAATGTCTAACTGCTGATTAAATGATTGTGTTCCGTCGTCGGTTGGCTGAATAGCAACTGTACCACTACCTTGCTCACCTACTTGAATATGTCCTTGGAAATTAGCATTTCCGCCTACGTATAAATTTTCTTCAATGCCGGCACCGCCAGCAACTTGTAATGCGCCTGTAGTTGTTGACGTTGCACTATCTGTGCTTGCTAATTGTAATGCTTCAGTAAAGTGCCCGCTACCTGTTACGTCTAATGCTACTTGTGGGGAAACTTGATTAATACCAACACGTTTGTTTCTACCATCAATACGCATAACAGTTGAAATATCTCTGTCTGCTTCAGGAAATACTTTAAAATCAATGTTGCCGTCTAATGAATTGTTTTTAATTACAGCATTGTTACTTGCAATTTCTAAGTTAAAGATTTGATTTGCACCAATTGTTACGCCACCGTCATTTCGCACAAACAATTGACCGTTCATTGTATCTGTAATGTCTGTTCTTAAAAAGTTGTTTGCATTTACAGTTTCAATAGCAGGTTGTGTAACATTAAGAGCATCTGCTTTAGTTGCTGTTGCATGTAATTTGTTTAATACAATTCCATTATTGTTAAAATCTGTACTCGAAATATTAATGCCAGGAAACAGTTCAACAAACCCTTCAATTTTTTGTCTTGGAATAAACTGATCTTTTGAAACTATTGTAACAACTTTATCACTAACATAATTTTTAATAACTGTATGTGTTATGTTTTGTGTATCAACTACTTCTTCTGCTTGAGCACCTGCTTTAAGTCCTCCTGCAAAGTTTGGTCCTACTAACTGGAATTGAGCACCTGTATATAAAAATAATTGATTGTTTGTAGTATCAACCCAAACATCTCCCGTTAATGGATTGGTAGGCTCAACTGCTTCAACATGAAGGCCGCCTGCTGGTCTCCAGTTTGCCGCTCCTGCGGTTGAGTCGTTAATTTTTAATCTGTTTGTTCCACTATCATACCAAAGTTGTCCTTCAATAGGATTGTTTGGCGGTGTGTTGTTTGAAAAGTTTTCTAGTACATGCAAAAAGTTTTCTGCAATCGCTTGACCATAACTGGCTTCGTTACGTCCAATAAAGGTTAACGAAGTGTCAACAGTGTTACGACTATTGTCATCAATAACAATAGGATTCTTATTAATCGAGTCTGTAAAGTTTACACTATATGCCATTCGTTAAATCTCGCTTATGTTTGTTAAACTTTGAATTCTAATCGTATAATCAATTTGAATTAATCTATTCAATGACTTTTGCACTGGATGAAATACTACATGTGTTAAAAGTCTTCCTTCGTTTGCACCATTTGGTGTGTATGCTTTTAATCCTAGTTCATCAAACACATAGTTTCCGTCCATGTCAGTTGAATTATCAAATGCTTCTTGACCGCTAGGCTCACCGTAATCTAACAAACAACTAATTAAGATATCTGTGTATGTTGTACCTAATGTGTGTCTAGTTTCAATAAAGTTTCTACTTGGATCTGTATTATTTACGTTGTTATCATCTACAGTTTTATAGTATGTTTGATTGTATAAACTTGCGTTAACACCAACGTTGTTTGGTGTCAAATATGTAATAATGCCAGTAGGATCAACTGTAGTACCACCATTGCCAAAAGCCATTTCAACAATGTTACCACGTCCTTCATTACCTAATGATTCTGCTAATGAGATACTCATATTTTCATAATGAATTGCATTTCTTTTATCTACATAAACTTTCTTAGTTTCAGGGTCACTAATCTTAATGTGCCCTTCCATAAGCACACCCTGATTTTCATTTGGCTTTTGATATGTTGTTTTCACTGTTTTATCCTTGTCTGACATTGGTTATTCTCTAATATTTATTACAGGTAAGCCACTGGTTCTTTCAAGCAAGAACTTAGCCTGTGCAGTCTCTGCACGTTGTAAAGTAGCGCCGTTAGACGCTGTATTAACGCTTTGCTCGTACCATACTCTACCTTGTCTTTGAACTACTTTTAGTTCTAAACCATCTTGAGGCTCATCCCTCAATGTTAATTTATAGTAATTTTTACCACTTGAATCTGCTACTGGGTCAATAGTAAACTCTGGTACTTGCGTAACATCGCTTGATACACCGTCACTGTCTACTTCGTTGCTATCATAAGCAATTTCGATGTCATGTACTTTAATTGGATTAGTAGATACTGTTGGTTTTTGCAGTTTTCTACCACCTAAGTACACTTCAACTTGATCATGTGCATTAGCACTGCTTGAAATATTAACTGTTTCAAGAACATGTTCTTTCTTACCATTTGGTAATCCAGGGCGTATAATACTTTCGTATACATTTACAGTTTCTTTATATGGAACTGTTTGTTCTGGACCAGAATCAAACACTTTAGTACCTGCTGTATGCACTGTTTTTATACCAGTACCAAGTGTACCGCGTGTTATTTGTCCTAAGGTATTGTTTGAAATTGTGTAAAATTCAATTCTTTCTCTATCAATCCACACAACACCAGGTGTTTTATCGCTAGGTGAAGGTGTATCAAAGAAACTAGCATCGTTGACTACAATTTCTGTGTCACTTATATTCAAATCTTGTGCTAATTCTGTGCTGTCTTGTTCACTAATACGTTTAAAGTGTGTTCTGTTTAACATATCATTAAACACTTTATACCCAATTGAGTTGAAACTTAATTCTTCGCTAAA
>Ga0209771_1002683_pt1 | contig 10574 bp, 4 predicted proteins | sample SaaInl59LU_5_DNA_FD_184639 | JGI IMG/M metagenome (GOLD analysis project Ga0209771, IMG submission 184639) | Marine microbial communities from expanding oxygen minimum zones in the Saanich Inlet - ESP_59LU_5_DNA (SPAdes) (version 2) | ecosystem: Environmental > Aquatic > Marine > Intertidal zone ...
TGAACTGCTCAAGTGGATGTGCCAAGATCACTTCACCTTTTTAGGTTTTGATAAGGTAGATTACAAACGTACGAAGGGCAGTATCAAGGTTGAGCGCGATAGCAGTACTGAGCTGGGTATTATGCGTTTGTATGCCCCTAAAGGACCTAAGCTGTTACGCACACTTACTCAGGAGGAGGCTAAATTCAGAACCTCCACGGTTCCACTATTCTTTGCTAAAGACTATCACCGTTCACGCGTTCACCGGCCTGCCTATCAAGACATGGTGGTGGTTAAGAACTTCAATGAAAAAGGTGAAGTAATCGGAGAGTACCGATTTGTAGGTCTCTATACATCTCCAGTCTACGTTGAGGCGCCATGGAATATTCCGGTTGTGCGAAAACGCATTACATCCATAGTCGAGCAGTCAGGGTTTGCGCGTGGGGGTTATGCCTACAAGACCCTACAACAGACATTTATCGAGATGCCCCGTGATGAATTGATGCTCTCCAATGATGATGAGTTATTTATCAATGTCATGGGTATATTTAATCTACAAGAGCGACGAAAAGTACGTCTGCTCCACCGTCGCGATATTAGTGGAAACTTTATTAGTTTTCTCTATTACGTACCTCGCGATATTTTTAATACTCAGTTACGTGCTCAGGTCCAGGCTCTACTCTGTGACCGCTTGGGTGTTGAGGATTCAGAATTCACGAGTTACTACAGTGAATCTGTATTGACGCGAGTCTACTTCGTTCTCCCGAGTCGTGACGGTCGTTTCAATGAATTTGACCCTGTTGTACTCGAAGAGGAGGTCTCTGCTCTAAGTCGTTCCTGGGATGATGAGTTAAGCCATGCGCTATTAGATTCGTATGGAGAAGAGCGAGGGAGTCGATTGTCGGGTCTTTATCGTGGTGCTTTTCCAGCAGCCTATCGTGAGCATTTCAAAGCCGGTTCAGCTGCTGCAGATATACAGTACCTTGAGAGCTTACAACGAGGCCGACCCATCGCGCTGAGCTTCTATCGACAGATAGAGCAGGCAGGCGATCTGCTAAGATTCAAATTGTTTGCGCCCAATAGTGCCTTAATTCTTTCCGACGTTATTCCGATTCTCGAAAACCTTGGAATGCGTGTTCTAGGCGAGCACCCTTACAGGATAAGGCTTGAGTCGGGTGAGCGTTTTTGGATTCACGACTTTTCTCTCGAGTATCAGAGCAACGATGCTGTAGACCTTGATGCCGTTAAAGATCTATTTCAAAACGCCTTTGAGAATATCTGGCATCAGCATGCCGAGAGCGACTCCTTTAACCGCTTAGTCATCGGTGCTCACTTAAACTGGCGTGAAGTGGCAATGCTGCGCGCCTATGCACGTTATAACCAACAGATTCGTTTTGGTTTTAGTCAGCAGTATATAGCCTCTACATTAGCTCGCCATCTTCAAATCACACGCCTGTTAGTCGCACTTTTTCGAGCTCAGTTTGAGCCTGAACGTCAGCAGTCTGAAAAAGTGAAGGCACTCTCCACCCGTTTAATTAACAGCATTCAAGAGGGTCTGGATAAGGTCGAAAATCTAAATGACGACAAAATTCTGCGTCGATACCTTGAGCTCATCAAGGCAACTTTGCGCACTAACTTCTTCAGAACAGATGAGAAGGGAGAGTTGCGCAGCTATTTTGCGTTTAAATTTGCGCCTCGTCTGATTGAACATATGCCTCTACCGCGTCCTGCGTTTGAGGTGTTTGTCTATTCGCCTCAGGTCGAAGGGGTGCATCTTCGTGGAGGCAAGGTCGCCCGTGGCGGCTTACGTTGGTCTGACCGGTTTGAAGACTATCGCACAGAGGTGTTGGGGCTTGTAAAAGCGCAGCAGGTGAAAAACGCGGTTATTGTGCCGGTGGGGGCTAAAGGCGGTTTCGTCGCTAAAACGATTCCCGAAGATGCCAGTCGTGATGATATTCAAAGACTCGGTATTGCCGCCTACCAGACCTTTATACGTGCCTTGCTCGATATCACTGACAACCTCGTGCTTGGTGAACTAATTCCACCTGAGTTAGTTGTACGACTTGATGAAGATGACCCTTATCTAGTGGTTGCCGCCGATAAAGGGACGGCTACATTCTCTGATATAGCCAATCAGATCGCTTCTGAATATAACTTCTGGTTAGGCGATGCGTTTGCATCGGGTGGATCCCAGGGGTATGACCATAAGAAGATGGGTATAACGGCACGCGGTGCTTGGGAGTCTGTGAAGCTGCAATTCCGTGAACGAGGCGTCAATATTCAAACTGAACCCTTTAGTGTCGTCGGTATAGGCGATATGTCAGGTGATGTTTTCGGAAACGGGATGCTACTGTCGGAGCAGATAAAACTTCAAGCTGCCTTTAACCATCTACATATTTTTATTGATCCAGATCCGGATACAGCGGCAAGCTATGCAGAACGAAAACGACTGTTTGACCTTCCCAGATCAAGCTGGAGTGACTATGAAGCTAAATTAATATCGGCAGGCGGTGGAGTATTTTCCCGCGCGAGTAAGTCGATAGAGATTAGTGAACAGATGAAGTCAGCATTTCAGATTGACGCTGATCGTCTATCTCCAACTGAACTGATATCTGCACTGCTTCGCGCACCCGTTGACCTAATATGGAACGGCGGCATAGGCACCTATGTGAAGTCGAGTGGCGAATCACATGCGGATGTTGGCGATAAGGCGAACGATAGTTTGCGCGTTGACGCCTGTGATCTGCGTGCGAAAGTACTGGGTGAAGGGGGTAACCTCGGTTTGACCCAAAGAGCGCGCATAGAGTACTCATTACAGGGAGGTGCCTGTAACACTGACTTTATAGATAATGCGGGTGGCGTCGACTGTTCAGACAACGAAGTGAATATCAAAATTGCGCTGCAGTCAGTTGTTCAAGCAGGTGATTTGACTGAGAAACAGCGCAATAAATTGCTCTCAGACATGACTGATTCCGTTGCAAACCTAGTCTTATCTAACAACTATAAGCAGGCGCTTGCATTGGCTCTGGCAGAGTACCAGCTACCTCAACAAAACGATGACTATCCTGCGCTGATAAGGCAATTGGAACAGACAGCTAAGCTCAATCGTTCGCTTGAGTTTATACCGCAAGACGATGAGCTTAATGAGCGGGCTAAAAGAGGAGCCATTCTTACCCGGCCTGAACTTGCTGTACTGATCTCATACGTTAAGGGTGAGTTGAAGGAGCGATTAAATGCACCGGGTATCTATGCCGACGACTACGTCTCTAGAACGCTATTTGAAGGTTTCCCGCTTGGGTTAACTGAGCGCTTTCCTGAAGCAGTTGCCGACCATCAACTGCGTGCAGAGATTATCGCAACTCATCTGGGCAACGCGCTTGTTAACCAGATGGGTATCGCTTTTATGATGCGCGTTGGGCAGGCGACTGGGCGTCCAGTTGTTGATATCGCACGCGCATGGGTTGCTGCGCGAGATATTTTTGAACTGGATAGCTTTTGGAGCGCTTTAGAAGCACTGGATAATCAAGTGCCTGCAGACAAGCTGATGGAGGTAATGAGTGATATACAGCGTTTGATGCGCCGCGTCTGTGTTTGGATTTTACGCCAGTATACCCTCTTGCCAAGTCCAGCTCTCTTAGTCGATCGTTTTCGAACGCCTGTGAAAAACTTACGCGCAGCACTGGAAGAGCATCTCAGCGGTGCGCCGAAAGATAACTGGATTGAGCGCAATCAATTACTGGTTGATCAAGGTCTTCCAATCGAGCTTGCACGTGAGGCTGCCTCACTTGATAGCTACTTCGCTTTACTTGATATAAGTTTGATTGCAGAGCAGAGTGAAAACTCACTGGATGCTGTGTGTAATACCTACTTCGCCATTAGCGATCGTTTATCCTTGAGCTGGTTAGAAGATCAGATTAAGGGGCTAGAGGCCAGTAGTCGCTGGCAGATGCAAGCGAGAGAGGTCTTTAGAGAAGACTTGAACCGTCAACAGCACATGTTGGCACGCTCAGCGCTTGAGCTCAAAACAGCGAGTGATACAGACGAGCTAACCGCTGTCGATATCTGGATTCAGAGTAATGAAGCCCTGCTAAGTCGATGGCAACGTCTAACCACTGAACTGCAATCTAGCTCGAGCATTGATTCGGCAATTTTGACGGTGGCGATGAGGGAACTTCAGGCCTTTAACCATACGGATCCTATCTAGAATTCATATAGGTCGCTTATATAATTGATTAAAAGGGGCATCTCGAGTTCAAACAAAACGCGTCGAACAAGTCCCCTAATATCAGGATTTTTTAGAAGGCGGGTGGGGAGGCGAAACTCATCCTCTCACCCGTTGTTGGATGAAATAGCTCTAGAAGGTCTGCGTGAAGTAGTAGACGGTCGCAAGCCCGAAGATACTCTCCTTCAGCATAAAGGTTGTCACCTATTATTGGGTGACCGAGTACTTGCATATGCAAGCGCAACTGATGTGATCGACCGGTAATTGGGTAGAGTGAGACCCGAGTGCACTCAAGCCCCGCTATGCTTTCGTCGCTGAGAGTGTCCCAAAAAGTGGTGGCTGCTTTTCCTTGTTGGTAGTCGACCATCTGTAATGGACGTCTATCCCAATCGCAACGCATCGGCTCGTGTTGGGATCCAGATCTTCTATTGGGTTTACCGGCGATGATAGCCTGATAGCGTTTGAAGTTTTTTCGATCTTGGAATTGAATACTTAAGGCTCGATGGGACTCCTTTGAGCGGGCTAAAACCATCAAGCCTGATGTTGCGCAATCAAGACGATGCACAATTAAGGCATCGGGCCATAGCTGTTGTGCTCGAACCCATAAGCAATCCTGCTTATCTTCTCCTCGACCGGGGACAGATAATAGCCCCTGCGGCTTCTCGAGAATTAACATCTCGGAATCTTCGTAATGGCAATGTAACTGCACTGTCTAAACCCTTTCGAACAGTGCAAGAGACTCAATATGGTGAGTCTGGGCAAACATGTCCGCGACACACATACGGCTAATTTTGTAACCGCTCGCGGCTAATGACGCTGCATCACGAACCAATGAAGCAGGGTCACAAGCAATATAAATTATCGCCCTAGGCCGCTGTCTTGAAAGCGCTGAGATTACCTCTGCAGCTCCAAGTCTTGGTGGATCAAGTAAAATGAGGTCATAGGCGCTTTTCAACCAGTCAGCACTTGGGTCTGGATTTGATAGATCGGCTGCAAAGGCCTCTACATTATTTAGCCGGTTGGCTTGAGCGTTAATAAGACAACGCTCAACCATCTGCTCACTGACTTCAATCGCAACGACCTTAGCCGTACGACGGGCTAAGGGGAGGGTGAAATTACCCAGACCCGAGAAAAGATCGAGCACCTGGTCGCTACTCTTTGGCGCGAACCACTCTAGTACTTTATCAATCATCAGGCGATTAACCTCTGCATTCACCTGAACAAAGTCACCCGCACTAAATTCAATCTTGAGGTCATGATCAATGGTAAATTTTTTTGCTTCAATGCATGAACGCAATATCTGAGTTGGAAACTCTTTTGAAGAGAGGGTCAAGTTAGCCTGGTGCTGCTCTGCTAGCTTAACTAACGCCTGCTGAAGCTCAATCGACAGTGAGCGCGTAATGCGAAGGTCAATTTGCAAACCCGTATCACCCGCTAGGATAAGTGCTTGGGTAATCTGCTTGATACGACCGGCGCTGGCTAACAGTGAACGAAGGTCAGCAATAAACGCATTTATAGACGGTAAGAGTACCTCGCAATAGTTAATGTCAGCGAGTTTATTAGACGAGCGGCGTCTAAAGCCAATCAGAACCTCTCCTGTCTCGCGCTGATTAATACCGATGCGTGCACTCCGACGATAGGCGCTAAATTGGCTGCCGATTAAGGGTTTATCCACAACTTCAGGTGTTAAACCGGCCCGTTTTGATAGGCTTCTTAGCAGTTCTTGCTGTTTATAATCGACTGCCTTTTTTGGATCTAGGTGTTGTAGGTCACATCCGCCGCACATTGAATAGTGTTGGCAGATAGGCGTTATTCGATCAGGCGAAGGTTGAATGACCTCCGTGGCAAGGGTTTCATCAAAGCGTTTATTAGAGCTCTCGACATCAACCTTTACAGTCTCTGAAGGCAACGCATCGCGTACAAAAATTGTTTTACCCTGATGTCGCCCTATGCCCCGTCCATCTAAAGAGAGCGATACAATCTCTATCGGTTGATTGATAGGGGTAGGCTTTGTCTGCTTTCGAGGTCCGCCAAAGCGAATGGGACGATTCTTCATTTAGGTTGATGTTCCAAAAATTTACAAAAATAGATAAAAATCATTTACTGAGTCTTTAATTGGCTCTGAGTCTGGTTGTATTTCTCATCAATCGATCACAGGAACTTACAAGCGCTAATAGAAGATAAATAGTACAGAAAATTTTAGCAGATCGAAAAATTATCCACTGAATTTACAGGGAGCAACGAAAACTCTCAGGCTTTACCCGTAGTGTTTTGCGTGGCTCCCTATGTAACTAAGAGTGAGTTATTGACTCTCCTAAAGCTAATCACGTCTTAATGAGTCTTTTATAGCGATAGGCGTTGGATAGCGGAAGATTACAATATACGTCGATAAGAGGAAGCTCAGTATCGCTGTTGCCTGAATGAGATGTGATGCCTGTGTGCCTATCAGTTGCGAGGCAAAGGCGAGGTATGCGATGAGTAGCGAGAACTCGCTTATCTGTCCAAGTCTGAATCCTATCTCCCAGCCTGTATCACTATTTTCGCTAATACGGGCCAGCAAGCCTCTGAATACAAGAGGCTTGAAGACCAGAATCGCCAGTGTCATCACCACCGCAGGAATCAAAATCTCACCCAATAAACCCAGGTTAAAGCTGGCGCCTACCGAGAAGAAAAATAGAATTAGAAAGAAGTCTCTAAGCGGCTTAAGACTTGTGGCTATATATTGTGATATTGGGCTTGTGGCTAGTGTTACCCCGCCAATAAAGGCACCCATTTCTGCCGAGAGTCCAGCAAATTCAGCCGCTTCAGCCATACCTAAGCACCACCCAATTGCCACTAGGAAAATGTACTCATGAAAGCGGTCAAAGCGAGTAAGCAGCGGCAAAATGATGTATCTAACCGCTGCCCAAGCGGCTACCACAAGTGTAGGCAGTGCGAGCATTGATTTTAAGAAACCTAACCCCGGGCTCTCGCCGCCGCCTGAGTTGAGCAACAATAAAACAAGAATCGCGATAACATCTTGCAGTAACAGTAAGCCAACAACCAGTTCACCCGTGTGCTTATGGTGAAGGACCGTTGTAGGCAAAAGCTTAATGCCTATGATGGTACTCGAGAACATCATGGCCGAACCGACTACTAGAGCTTCTATATGGGTAAATCCAAAAGCGAGTGTAATAACGTATCCAAGCGCTAAGAACAGCATAGAGCTTATCAGTGCAACCAAGGTAGCCTTCTTAAGCATGTGTAATAGGTGCGATGGTTGCATATCAAGGCCTAAAAGGAAGAGCAAGAAGATGATGCCGATGTGGGCAATATCCGATAGAAGACTGGTGTCATTAACCGCAGCAAATCCTGTAGGACCTAGTAAGGCGCCAAGCACTATGTACGCAACAAGCAAGGGTTGCCGGGTATAGAGTGCGAAAGAGGCGAGCACGGCTGCACCACTAAAAATTAAGAAAAAAGATGTAAAGAGAGAGTGTTCAGGCATTGTTGGTGATTTCCAAATTTTCTGCAAATGTTCGGTGTCTGAAACAATATGAATAATAAAAAGCGACTATTGTGACGTTTTATCAAAAGGTTCACTCGTCAGATTAAGAAAGCATCATAAATAATAACCGATCAATTTACTCAGATATTATTAGGTTGTATGCTTTCAATAATGTTCAGTAATTGAAATTGTAGCGGAGTCTGAGATCCATGCTTAATATTAATGTAACCCCGAGTGCAGAGATCTACCTTGCAGAGTTGCTGGAAAAGCAAAATGTTGAGGGTATAGCGGTGCGCTTATTTGTTACCCAGCCAGGCACCAGCTACGCCGAAACCTGTCTTGCCTATTGTAGACCCGATGAGGTCAATACCGAAGACGAGATCATGGAGATGGAGAAGTTACGTTTCTATATAGAACGTACCTCTATCCCTTATCTCGATGAAGCCTTTATCGATTACGCCCAAGATCGAATGGGTGGTCAGCTCACAATTAAGGCGCCCAATGCAAAGGTTCCCAAAGTATCAGCTGATAGTCCCATTGATGAACAGATTAACTACCTGTTGTACTCTGATATTAACCCCGGCCTAGCATCACACGGTGGTGAGGTGAAGTTGGTAGAACTATCAGAAGAGGATGAAGGATTGATTGCGGTGTTAAAGTTTGGCGGTGGTTGCCAAGGTTGCAGTGCCGTAGATCTGACGCTCAAAGATGGCGTTGAGCGAACGCTGGTCGAGAAAATTCCAGGACTTGCTGGCGTAAGAGACGTTACTGACCACAGTCAGCGAGAGAACGCTTACTTTAAATAGCCTTGGCTGTAGCTCATCAATTCGTATCACTGAGTCTCACCAGTGATGCCTTACTCGCGCGTGTTAAGGCGCGATGACAAAGCGGCAAATGGGAGCAGGTTTTAGTTGCCCCATGTAAACAAAAATGGGGAGTCTTTTTGTCTCCCCCTTGCTTTTTTATCTTCAGACCCAATAGTTAACTTAATTAATGTTTCGCGCGTGCACCATCGCGCCGCTATGAGAGGCACAGGATATGGATCAGAACGCAAGCAGCACATCTACGCTGGAATTACCCGTCTTACCGCTGCGCGATGTCGTAGTTTACCCACATATGGTTATCCCACTCTTTGTGGGCCGTCAGAAATCGATTCAGGCTTTAGAAGAAGCTATGTTGCGTGACAAGCAGATCTTGCTTGTGGCTCAGCGTAGCGCATCTGAAGATGAGCCGCGTATGTCTGATCTGTTTGAAAAAGGGACAGTTGCAACAATTTTGCAAATGCTAAAACTCCCTGATGGTACCGTTAAAGTCCTTGTCGAAGGTGAGTATCGAGCTCACATCGATACCCTGTTCGAGGAGCAAGAGCACTATGCCGCACGCCTGCATCAACTGACCGAAGAGAAGATTGATACAGCTGAAGCACAGATTTATAAACGCACAGTACTCGATCAGTTTGAACGCTTTATTCAAGTTAACAAAAAGATTCCAAATGAGGTTTTGACTTCGCTCAACAATATTGAAGACCCGAGTCGTCTGGCCGATACAATTGCAGCGCACATGTCATTAAAGTTGGAGCAGAAACAGCAGCTTCTGGAACTTTTAAGTGCCAAAGATCGTCTTGAAAAACTGATGTCCCTAATGGAAGCGGAGATTGACCTTGTCGAGGTCGAGAAACGTATTCGCGGTCGCGTTAAAAAACAGATGGAAAAGAGCCAGCGCGAGTACTATCTGAATGAGCAGATGAAAGCGATTCAGAAAGAGTTGGGCGACCTTGATGAGTCTGGTGGCAGCGATCTTGACGAGTTGCAAAAACGCATCGAGGCCGCTGATATGCCGCAAGATGCGCTCGATAAATCCCTAGCTGAACTCAATAAGCTCAAGATGATGTCACCGATGAGTGCTGAGGCGACTGTGGTCCGTGGTTACATCGATTGGATGTTACAAATTCCATGGTCTAAACGCACTAAAGTACGTCTTGATATGAAACGAGCGACTAAAATTTTAGATGAAGATCATTTCGGCTTAGATGAAGTCAAAGAACGAATCGTTGAGTATTTAGCCGTACAAAAACGTGTTCGCAAACTTCGTGGCCCTATTCTCTGTCTTGTCGGTCCTCCAGGTGTTGGTAAAACGTCTCTGGGGCGCTCTATCGCTCGTGCGACAAACCGTGAATACATTCGTATGGCGTTGGGCGGGGTGCGTGATGAAGCTGAGATTCGCGGCCATCGTCGTACTTATATAGGCTCTATGCCAGGTAAGCTGATTCAAAAACTAGCCAAGGTCGGTGTTAAAAACCCACTGTTTTTGCTCGACGAGATCGACAAAATGGGAATGGATCACCGTGGAGATCCTGCGTCGGCTCTGCTTGAAGTGCTTGATCCCGAACAGAACTCTAGTTTCAACGATCACTACCTAGAAGTAGATTACGACCTATCCGAAGTCTTATTCGTCTGTACGTCTAACTCAATGAACATCCCTGGGCCTCTTCTCGACCGTATGGAGTTGATTCGTATTCCAGGCTATACCGAAGACGAAAAGCTCAATATTGCGCGTCGTTATTTAGTACCCAAGCAGATAAAGCAGAATGGCCTAAAGAGCAATGAGCTTGAGATAGCTGATGAGGCGATTGTTGATATTATACGTTACTACACGCGAGAGGCTGGCGTTCGTGGATTAGAGCGAGAGTTAGCGAAGATCTGTCGTAAGGTGGTAAAAGAGATCGCCCTGAGTGATGTTAAAGCTGAGTCTTTAACCGTTACTAATGAGAATATTGAAGATTATCTAGGCGTGCACAAGCACAGTTTTGGTCGTGCAGAAGAGCAAGATCAGGTAGGGCAGGTAACGGGACTGGCTTGGACACAGGTTGGCGGCGATATACTAACC
>Ga0209771_1002690_pt1 | contig 10562 bp, 8 predicted proteins | sample SaaInl59LU_5_DNA_FD_184639 | JGI IMG/M metagenome (GOLD analysis project Ga0209771, IMG submission 184639) | Marine microbial communities from expanding oxygen minimum zones in the Saanich Inlet - ESP_59LU_5_DNA (SPAdes) (version 2) | ecosystem: Environmental > Aquatic > Marine > Intertidal zone ...
AGAGGTCGTGGACACCATCAAATTTACCAGAGTACACCACAACTTTGAAGGCGATACTTTTTTTCCTGTTTTAAGCGATACTATTTGGAAAGAAACCAATCGGGTGCATCATGAAAAAGATGATTTGCATAAATTTGACTTTTCATACATCACCTATAAAAGACGTTAAAAAAAACAAATAAAGACTTATGAAAGCATATATATTTCCAGGGCAAGGTGCTCAATTTACGGGGATGGGATTACCACTCTATGAAAATTCAGCTGCTGCAAAATCGCTTTTTGATCTAGCCAATGACATTTTAGGATTCGACATCACCTCCATTATGTTTGAAGGCAGTGTGGACGATTTAAAAGAGACAAAGGTGACACAGCCTGCAATCTTTTTACACTCTGTGATTTTAGCAAAAAGTTTAGGAAGCGGTTTTCAACCAGATATGGTTGCAGGGCATTCGCTTGGAGAATTTTCAGCTTTGGTAGCCAATGGGACACTGCGGTTTGAAGATGGACTAAAACTTGTTTCTCAACGTGCTCAAGCCATGCAAAAAGCTTGTGATTTGACCAAAGGAACCATGGCTGCAGTATTGGGCTTGGAAAATAAAATTGTTGAAGAAACTTGTAATTCCATCGATGGAATTGTAGTGGCTGCAAATTATAACTGCCCAGGTCAATTGGTGATTTCTGGAGCGGTTGACGCCATTCATTTGGCTTGTGAAGCACTAAAAGAAAAAGGCGCAAGACGTGCAATCGTACTCCCTGTTGGAGGGGCTTTTCATTCGCCCTTAATGGCACCAGCTAAAGAGCAATTGGCGGCCGCTATAGAAAATACTACATTCCTCACACCTAGCTGTCCTATTTATCAAAATGTGACCGCCATGCCTGTTCTCAATGAATCTGAAATTAAAGCAAATTTAATATCTCAACTGACCGCACCCGTCAAATGGACACAATCTGTTCAACAAATGATTAAGGACGGAGCTAATGAATTTATTGAAGTAGGCCCCGGCAAAGTACTGCAAGGCTTGGTGAAAAAAATAAACCGAGAGATGGACACAAAATCAGCAACTTTAGAAAATTAAAACCATGAATACTCGAACTATTTTAATACTTTTTCTTGTGATTTTTAATATTGGTTTGGACCAGATTTCTAAAGGAATTGTCCGTGAGCAGGTTGTACCAGGCTCAAGAACAGAACTTATAGGATCACAATTGCAATTGATGAATGTCGAAAATTCTGGAGCATTTTTAAGTTTAGGCAGCGACTCTAACCCTACGGTTAAACTCATCTTTTTACTCATACTCCCCGTGATTGTTCTGGGAATAGTGTTGTATTATGTATTGACCAATAAAGCACTTGACAACCTATCCATTATAGGATTAAGTTGTATAGCTGGAGGTGGAATTGCTAATCTTTATGATCGCTTTTTATATGGTTCGGTAACAGATTTCTTATATATAGATCTCGGGGGCGTGTTCAAAACAGGGATTTTTAATATGGCAGATTTATCAGTGACCACTGGTATGATTTTATTATTGTTGTCCTCCTTCTTAAACCGTCCTTCAAAAACGATTGAGGAATAATTTAATTTTTATAAACCACTCCTTCTTTCATCACAAAAGTGACGTTTTCAAGAGTTGAAATCTCATCAATAGGATTGTTTTGAGTGGCTATAATATCTGCTAAATAACCCGCTTTCAATTACCCTAATTCATCTGATAACCCAAGAACTTGAGCATTGGTAATCGTCGCCGATTGAAGTGCTTCCATTGGAGGCATTCCTACTTCCACCATATATCCAAATTCTTTAGCATTCAAACCATGAATAAAAACCCCTGCATCTGTTCCGAAAGCAATTTTAACTCCTCGTTTATAGGCTTTCGCAAAGGTCTTTTGAATTTTAGGACCAATTTCGAGTGCTTTAGGAACTATTATTTCGGGTTAGAAGCCTTTAATTTTGGCATTATCAGCAACAGCTTTGCCAGCTGTAATTGTAGGCACTAAATAGGTGCCATATTGCTTTATTAAATCCATAGTTTGCTCACTCATTTTTGTACCGTGCTCGATGGTGGTTACTCCTCCAATCACTGCACGCTGCATCCCTTCATCGCCATGAGCATGAGCTGCGACAATCATCCCATAATCTTTAGCCGTCTCACAAATTGCGTGCACTTCTTCGAGTGTAAATTGTGGATTTTGTCCGTTTTTTGCCACACTTAACACCCCCCCTGTCGCCGTGATTTTAATATTATCCGCTCCGTTTTTGTACCGTTGTCGGACGGCTTTTTTGGCCTCGTCTGCACTATTAATCACTCCTTGTTCTGGGCATGCCGATCCAACCAATGGCATGAAAAAACTATTTATGGGAGATCCTGGCCCTTCTGTAGTTGCTATAGATTTGCCTGCAGTAAAAATACGAGGCCCTACAATATGACCTTGATTAATTGCGTTTCGAAGTGAAATATTGACTTTCCATATGCACATGTAAATCAATCAACCCGGGCATAACCGTACTTGATTTTAAGTCGAATGTTAAATCTTCTGGAAAAACACTCTCAACATATCCGTTTAAAATAGATTTAATTTTGGTTCCTGAAACTACAATTGTTTTTTCGGTTAAAACGGTTCCGTTTTCTGTATCGACCAACCTACCACAGTGCAAATACAAATCTTGAGCAGACGTGGTCAAGGAAAAAAGAAGCACTAAAATCAAAAAAGAGTTTTTCATAACACAATTATTTAGACAAAAAATCAATGATAGTGGAAGAAATAAAATCTATTTGATCATCTTCTAATTCAGTATGCATTGGTAGCGAAATTACTTCATTAATCAAGTTGTTTGTTACCTTAAAATCTGCATCGTCATAACGCTCATCTACATAAGCTTTTTGCTTGTGCAATGGAATTGGATAATAAACTCCACAAGGAATATCATTGGATTGCAAGTGCGCTACTAGGGCGTCTCTATCTGCATTTTGTATTTTTAAGGTATATTGATGAAATACGTGACAATCACAATTGTCACAAATAGTTTCACACCCATTCCCCGCTTTTGGAGTGATTATATTTTTGTGGTTTTTAAACGCGGCGTTGTATTTTCGAGCGGCAGATTGACGGGCTTTGTTATACGCGTCAAGTTTTGGGAGCTTTGCATCTAATACGGCGGCTTGGATAGAATCCAATCGAGAGTTCACTCCAACCACATCGTGGTGGTAGCGTTTGTACATGCCATGATTTACAATCCCTCGGATTTTGTGTGCCAAGTCATCATCATTGGTGAAAATCGCTCCACCATCGCCATAAGCTCCTAAATTTTTGGAGGGAAAAAAAGAAGTGGAGGCTACATGTCCTATGGTTCCAGCTTTGGCTTTTGAGCCATTTTGGGAAGTAAAAGTTGCCCCAATAGCTTGGGCATTATCTTCAATTACAAATAAATTATGTGCTTCTGCCAATTCCATAATCGCATCCATATTGGCACATTGACCAAATAAATGAACAGGCACAATGGCTTTTGTTTTTGGAGTGATGGCTTTTTTGATGGCCTCAACATCAATATTAAATTTATCTGGATCGACATCCACTAAAACAGGTGTGAGTCCTAATAAGGCGATTACTTCAACCGTGGCTGCAAAGGTAAAGTCGGCAGTAATGACCTCATCCCCTGGTTTTAAGCCAAGTCCCATCATTGCAATTTGTAAGGCATCCGTACCGTTGGCACAAGGAATGACATGTTTGATTCCTAAGTAAGCTTCTAAATTAGCTTGAAATTCTTTGACCTTTGGCCCATTAATAAAAGAAGCGTTATCAATAACTTCTTGAATGGAAGTGTTTACAAGGTCTTTTATAGAATTATATTGACCTTTTAGGTCAACCATTTGAATTTTGTTCATCTGTTTAAGATTACGTTAGGAAGCAATACATATTGCATAAACAAAAATACAAAATTAGCATTGCTTAGTCATAAAATTAATATAAAGAATGTATTTTTGCTACAAATAATAGCCTATTGGGACTTTTTTATAACATCATCGTTGAGCTTGCTGCAATTTCTGTTCGTCTTTTTGGAGGCCTACATAAAAAAACTCAAAAGGGTCAAGAAGGTCGAAGTAAAAGTCTGAATATTTTAGCTCAAGAACTGAAAGAAACTGATAAGGTTATTTGGATGCATTGTTCGTCTTTGGGTGAGTACGAGCAAGGATTGCCTTTTTTTGAGCTCTTAAAAAAACAGTATCAAGACCATAAATTTGTGATGACTTTTTTCTCACCTTCTGGATATGAAATCAGAAAAAACAACCCAATTTCAGATGTAGTTGTTTACCTTCCATTAGATCAAAAGTCCGTTGTAAAAAGATTTTTTGATCTTATACACCCTGAATTGGTCGTGTTTGTTAAGTATGATCTTTGGCCTAATTATTTATTGGAAATGAAACGTCGAAACATCACTTCCATATTAATTTCAGCCTTGTTTAGACCCTCCCAAGCATACTTTAAGTTTTATGGGGGTTGGCTTAAACAGTTGCTCTTTTCTTTTGACCATATATTTACGCAGGATACAGGTTCGAAAGTGTTATTGAATTCTATAGGCTACAACAATGTCACTGTTTCTGGGGATACCCGTTTTGACCGAGTTGGGAATCAAATCAACTCCGATAATACTTTGGATTTTATTGCCGAGTTTAAGAACAATAAAACATGTGTTGTGGCTGGAAGTACCTGGCCAGAAGATGAAGTGCTGTTGATTGATTATATTAATAATTCTAAGGATGATGTCAAATTTGTCGTTGCACCACATAATATGGATTCGAATCAGATCAAATCAATGACCCAACTAATTCAAAAACCGACCGTTCTTTATTCAAATTATAAAAACAAAACGCTGGTTGACAAGTCGGTTTTTGTGGTAGACACCATTGGTATCTTAACCAAAATATATAACTATGCAGACATTGCTTATATAGGAGGTGCTATGGGCACTACAGGGCTTCATAATACGTTAGAAGCCGCTACTTTTGGGGTTCCAATTGTCATTGGTAAAAACCACAAAAATTTTCCCGAAGCAAAAGCAATGCAAACACTTGGTGGACTGATCAGTATTAAAAACTCTAATGAGATACACTCGGCTTTGGATGGATTTATTTATAATCTGGAAAAAAGAACAAAATCGGGTGAGAAAAACAAACAATATATTGAAGACAACAAAGGAGCTTCTGAAATTGTGATATCAGAGCTTCAAAAGATATTTAAGAAATAATCTACGCTTTCTTACTATAGTTTTTATCCCAAATTATAAAGTGATTTTGGCTTCCAATTTTGCATTGGAATCGCCCCCAATAAAGATTGAAAAATCGCCTGGCTCTAGAACAAAAAGGCCTTCGTTATTGTAAAATCCGAGTTCTTTTTCTGTAAGTGTAAATGTGATTTCCTTGCTTTCACTAGGCTCTAGGCTAACTAATTTGAAACCCTTGAGCTCTCTAACAGGTCGGGTAACACTTGCATAATGGTCTTTAATGTATAATTGAACGACTTCTTTTCCCGTAAATTTTCCGGTATTTTTAAGTGTGACAGATACGTTTACTTTGTTATCAGAAAGCACTTGAGTTTGAAGCGCACTGTATTCAAAGGTTGTGTAGCTTAATCCAAATCCAAAAGGATATAGCGGGGTGTTTGCTGTATCTTGATAATGGGACCAAAATACAGTACTAGGAGTTGGTGTTAAAGGGCGACCCGTGTTTTTGTGATTGTAATAGATGGGTATTTGCCCCACAGCTCTTGGAAAACTCATGGGTAACTTTCCACTTGGATTGTAATCGCCATAGAGTACTTGTGCAATGGCATTCCCACTTTGAGTGCCTAGTTGCCATGCTTCCACAATTGCAGGGAGGTGTTGCTGATGCCAGTTTAAGACTATGGGTCTTCCGTTGTTTAAAACTAAAACAATGTTTTTATTGACGTTATAAACCGCTTCCAATAGTTCTTGCTGAACTCCTGGCAATCCAAGCTCTGTACGGCTTCTTCCTTCACCACTTTGGTAACCAATTTCTCCTAAAACCATCACAACCACATCCGCAGATTTGGCAACCGATATAGCTTGTGGAAATTCACTTTTATCAGATGTATTTATTTTAACTTCTTCGGTGAATTTGGTATTCCCTAGACTTACATCGGCGCCTTTGGCATAGGTTAATTGGTTTCCGGCATAGGCTTGCATTCCTTCTAAAACAGATACTGCCGAGTTGTCTTTAGCGGCAATTCTCCAACTTCCTAGAGGACTTGTTTTATCGGATGCTAGGGCCCCAATTAAGGCAATTTTTTGACCTTGTTTTTTAAGTGGTAAGAGTTGATTTTCGTTCTTTAATAGTACGATCGACTTTTTAGCCATATCTAAACAGGCAGCGTGAAATGCTTGTTGTCCTATGACTTCCTTCTCGCGTTGTGCATCGCAATATTTATAGGGGTCTTCAAAAAGACCTAATTCGAATTTTACTCGTAAGATGCGTTTGGCAGCAGCATCAATATAGGCTTCTTTGACTTTTCCTTCTCTTACCAAACCAGCCAGCTCATTAACGTATACATAGGATTCCATGTCCATATCGGAACCCGCTTTGACTGCAATTTGAGCAGCGTGTTTGTTGTCTTTTGCGTATCCGTGAGATATCATTTCTTCTATAGAACCCCAATCAGAAACTACAAAGCCATCAAATTTCCATTTATCTTTAAGAATAGTTCTTTGTAGGTAGGAGTTTCCCGTCGCGGGAATCCCATTGAGTTCATTGAAAGAATTCATAAAGGTTCTGACGCCTGCATCTATGGTAGCTTGAAAAGGTGGGAAAACAATATTATTTAGGGTAGATGTTCCTACATCAGCTGTATTGTATTCTCTCCCTGATTCGGCAAACCCATAGGCTGCAAAATGCTTGGCACAAGCTGCTAGTGTGCTGTGTTTCGATAAGTCAGACCCTTGAAATCCTTGCACTCTAGCAAACGCTATTTTAGAACCTAAATAGGGGTCTTCGCCAGCGCCTTCCATGACGCGTCCCCAGCGGGCATCGCGTGAAATATCGACCATGGGTGCAAAGGTCCAATTAATCCCTGCGGCGGCAGCCTCTTCGGCAGCAACTGCGGCTGATTTTTTAATAGCTTCTAAATCCCAACTTGCGGATTCCGCTAAAGGAATTGGGCTGAGGGTTTCATAGCCATGAATGACATCGAAACCAATAATTAAGGGAATACCTAAGCGGGTTTCTTCAACCGCTATTTTTTGAATTTTAAGAACATTTTCAACGCCTCTAAGGTTGAGCATCGATCCTACATAGCCTTTTCGGAGGTGTTCGTATTTTTTAGCCGCATCTCCACTGCTAGGGGCGGGTCCTGTAAGATCCCAAAACCCATTGTACTGATTCATCTGGCCAATCTTTTCTTCAAGGGTCATTTGTTTTAATAAAGTTTCCACTTTTTGCTCTATATCAACAACTGAGGTTATTGATGATGCATTAGCTTTAGGGTTACTAGAGCTAAGGTTTTGGCTAAAAGTTAATCCTGAAAAGAAAGCTGCTATTAATACTATTAAATTCTTTTTATGCATTTTACTGATACACTCTTATATAGTCTACTTCCATTGAATCGGATGTGAAATTTGGATCAATAGTCCCTCCGTTAGTCCCTCCCATTGCGACATTAAAGATAAAAAAGAAATTGGCGTCAAAAGGCATTGTGCTGTTTGTAGACATTTCATAAAACAATACATCATCTAAATAGGCTTTAATACTCCCTTGCCTCCAATCTATAGAGTATGTGTGAAATTCTGTGGGTGTACTTAAATCTGTTGGAAGGCCATAACTCGCGGTTGAGCCGTTATTATCCCAATGGCAGGTAGATTGAACATATGTTTTATCTGCGAATTGTTCCATGATGTCAATTTCGCCACATCTAGGCCATCCGACCGAGCTATAATTATCTCCTAACATCCACAATGCAGGCCAAGTCCCCGCTAGAGATGGGAGTTTAGCACGAATGTCAATACGAGCATATTTAAAATCGATCTTATTTTGAGTTGTAATACGTGCTGAGCTATAAGATCCATTCGATTCTTTTATAGCCGTTATTTTCAAAATGCCATTTTCTTTTATAATGTTAGCACTACTATTGGAGTAAACTTGCACTTCTTGATTACCCCAGCCGCCACCGCCGGTTTCATAGTTCCAAAATTGGCTATTAATGTAACCATCACCATCAAATTCGTCAGACCAGACTAATACGTCGTTATTTCCTGACCCTACTGGCAAATCTGGGTCAGAAGATGTATTGTTTTGATTTCCGGCATCATCACTTGAAGAACAATTTGCAGTGGATAACCCTATTAAAATTGTGTAAAAAAGAATAAAAATATTTGATTTATTTTTCATGAATATGTGTTTAAAGAAAAATAGAAGCGAAGAAATTTCATCACTCTTATTTTAATTAATTTGATACTTTATATTTAGCGTACAACGCTAGTTTAACTTTTTTGGTTTATAGATCTAATATGTAGCTAGATCGGAGTGATTAATGAGTTCTAATGTACTAAAATTAACTAACATAAAGACGTTTTAGTCAAAGTCTTCCTACTGATTAAAATCATTATATAAAATTAAACATCCCCCATAAAAATATATGGAGGATGTTCATTTGTTAAATTAATAGGGTTTTAAATTCCTATTGTCTTGCGAGTTTGAAAGACCAGTGTCCTCCACCTGCAACTTCAATGTCTAATTCTAGTGTATTTCCGTCTTCTGAAAGTGCCGCCATATACGTAATTGAATCAGGTGCATCTCCAGGGCTTGCTAATTCACCACCGTTCATCGCTTTGGCCAAGCCTAAATAAGCGCCTACGCCATCAAGAGTAATCGTTCCGGCTGCTTCATCGTAAGTATAAGTCGCTGCTGCTGATCCATCATGTGGAGCCACGGGTGCACCACATTCTTCTGAGGCAGCTCCTTGCCATCCTTCTATCCAAGTATCTGCACCTACAACGTTCTGGAAAGAACCGTCTGAACCAAATACATACTCATCATCAAATAAACAAGCTCTTGTTGTGACATCATCTGAAGAGTTTGACCACCAAGAAATATTGTCTAATTCTGGACCTACTCCAAGTGCTCCTGCTTCAGGGGCTAATTTCCAAGTACCTTCAACACCTTCTGGAATCACATCTTTTACGAGTTTGAAAGACCAGTGTCCTCCACCTGCAACTTCAATGTCTAATTCTAAAGTATTTCCGTCTTCTGAAAGTGCAGCCATATACGTAATTGAATCAGGTGCATCTCCAGGACTTGCTAATTCACCACCATTCATCGCTTTGGCCAAGCCTAAATAAGCGCCTACGCCATTAAGAGTAATCGTTCCGGCTGCTTCATCGTAAGTATAGGTTGCTGCTGCTGATCCATCGTGTGGAGCCACTGGTGCACCACATTCTTCTGAGGCAGCTCCTTGCCATCCTTCTATCCAAGTATCTGCTCCTACAACGTTCTGGAAAGAACCGTCTGCATTAAATACATAAGTATCGTCAAATAAACAGGCTCTTGTTGCTACATCATCTGAAGAGTTTGACCACCAAGAAATATTGTCTAATTCTGGGCCAACTCCAAGGGCTCCTGCTTCTGGAGCTAATCTCCATGTACCGTCAAGTGCTGATGGTGCTGGAGGTGCGTCTTTTACAAGTTTGAAAGACCAGTGTCCTCCACCTGCAACTTCAATATCTAATTCTAAAGTATTTCCGTCTTCTGAAAGTGCGGCGAGATACGTAATTGAATCAGGTGCATCTGCAGGATTTGCTAATTCACTACCATTAATCGCTTTGGCCAAACCTAAATAAGCACCTACGCCATTAATTGTAACAGTCGCTCCTGAGTATACGTAAGTTGCAGTCGCAGTTCCATCATGTGGAGCCACTGGTGCACCACATTCTTCTCCTGCAGCCCCTTGCCATGCTTCTACCCAAGTATCTGCTCCTAGAACATTCTGGAAAGAACCGTCTGCATTAAATACATATTCATCATCAAATAAACACGCTCTTGTTGCCACATCATCGCTTGTGTTTGACCACCAAGAAATATTGTCTAATTCTGGACCTACTCCAAGTGCTCCTGCTTCTGGAGCTAATCTCCATGTTCCTGTTAAAGCATCGCCTGTTGGTGGTGCTTCTACAATAGTTACAGTGTGCTCTTTACTGATAGATACATCATTTTGTCCTGGAAAAGAAGCCGTTACTGTGATCGTATAAGTGGCTGTCTCATTTGGATATTCGTGGATTACCATTGGACCGCTTGTTTGATATACATCTGTATCGTCATCAGCCGTTGCTCCAAAGTCTACAGTATAAACTGTTCTGTTGTCGCCAGGAACTGTTGAGGCTAATACCCCTGTTTCATTTCCATCAGCATTTAGTGTTGCAATTACAAAATCTAAACCACCAATGGTGTTTCTCATTTCGTCATCTTCATGACAAGAGATCGTCGTGCTTAATAAAAGCACTAATATCAGATACATTCCGTTTTTTAATAATTTCATTTTTTTAATTTTTTGAGTTAAT
>Ga0209771_1002692_pt1 | contig 10555 bp, 8 predicted proteins | sample SaaInl59LU_5_DNA_FD_184639 | JGI IMG/M metagenome (GOLD analysis project Ga0209771, IMG submission 184639) | Marine microbial communities from expanding oxygen minimum zones in the Saanich Inlet - ESP_59LU_5_DNA (SPAdes) (version 2) | ecosystem: Environmental > Aquatic > Marine > Intertidal zone ...
TCTTAAAATCAATCGTTTTAAAATATTGAATCTTTTCAGAATTTATATAAGATTTTGTCGTGTAATCTTCTTTTAAAAAAGATTCTTTTTTATTGGATTTTATAGTATTTCCGTTTCTTACAGCTATAACACTTGTTTTCGTTTTGTGAAAAACGATAAGTTCTCTCGTATGTCTTTTTTGATAATTTTCAAAAATAAGAGAGAGTTGGAAGCAGATGAACCCTACACAAAGAAAAGTAACATTTTGAAAAGACTTTTTTTTAGTAAATAACACACTACTTATTATAATAATATAAAGGCAAATTATTGAAAATTCAGAGAGGTATAGCTTTTGGAATACAAATGTATCTTGATTTGCAATCCAACTGATAAAAGTGTTTACAGTTGTTATTAAATTACTAAAAATACGAATGAATATTTCTGGGATACTAAAGAAAAACGAGCAAACAATAGTTGTGATTCCAAAAATTAGTATTAAAAATAGTGAAGGGATTACTACAAGATTTGTAACTAAAAACAGACCTGGTAGTTGATTGAAATAATAGATACTTAAGGGTAAAACACCTAATTGAGCGGCTAGCGAAACTGTTAGTACATGATAAAAGTAAGTAACTATTTTATAGTTTGAAGTGTAGAATTTTTTAAAAACTGGTTGTATCCAAATAATAGCAAAAACGGCACTGTAACTCAGTTGGAAACCAATATCAAACAGAGATAATGGATGTGCAATGAGTAAAACTAACATTGATGTTATTAAAGAAAAATGGGTGGGTGTTTTTCTATGTAGAGATTTACCAATAGCCACAAAACTATACATCGTAACTGCTCTTAGAACTGAAGCAGAAAGCCCTGAAAAAAAAGCAAACAGCCACACAAAGAATACAGTTATTACTAATTTGTAAAGATCACCGTTTTTTATATAGCTTATGGGACTTAAAATAAATAAGAAGGTTATGATTAAAATCCCTACATGTAAACCAGAGATGGCTAGTATATGAATAACACCAGCTTTGGAATAATTGGTTTTTAGTTCTTGAGATACGTACTGCTTCTCACCTAAAAATAAAGCATATAAAATGCTCAATTCTTTATTAGAAAAAGAATAGGAGTTGAGTTTTTTTTTGATAGATTGTTTGCAGTTTTCAAAAAAAGCATTGAAAGAAAATGTATCATTTTTTAAAATAATATATTCACTATTTGTTAAAAATACTTGTTTGTTAATTTGTCGATTGGCTAAGTATTTAGCATAATTAAATTGGTCTGGATTTTTATTTTTTTTTATTGCAACAAAATTGGTTTTACACACAATCATGTCAGCTACATTAAATGATTTTACTAATGAATCTTTAGCTATATTTAGCAACACTTTGCCACTTGTTGTGTTATTATCTATTTGAATTACATCAGCTTCAAATTTTTTATAATAAGCTGTTTCTTTTAAAGTCTTAGTTATTTTAAAGTTTTTACTTTTGTTAACGTTATCAAAGTTTTCATAGTAATTAGAAGCATTGGAATCATTGCTAATGAAACTTGAAAAAACACCCAATAAAAAGAAAATTAATAAAGATGTTATAGTAATTAATTTTCTATTTTTTAGAAAAGTTATTAAGCCCATTAATAGGCAAGTAGCGATAAAAAGTATATAGACTTTTTCTTTTTGTAAATTGTTATAATGTTCTAGAAGTATTCCTAAAATAAAGCACGCCAATATGTGCAAAGGCAGGTATTGTAGTAACTTTTTCATAGCGAAATAAAGTTACCGAATTAAATTTAATTAGGCTAGTTTTGTAAAGCAGCAACAATCGCTGTTGCTACCTTTTTAGAAGCTCCTTTACCTCTAAGCTTTTTATCAAGTTCGCGATAGTTTAAAAATAGTTTCTCTCTATGGCTTTCATCTAAAATTTTTTGTAACGAATTTGATAGGCTTTTTTTATTGAAACCATTTTGTATTAATTCGGTTACTACTTCTTTATTCATAATTAAATTTACTAAAGAAATAAACTGAAGTGTGATAATTTTTTTAGCAATAAAATATGAAATAGCATTCCCTTTATAACAAACCACTTGAGGAACTTTAAATAATGCAGTTTCTAAAGTAGCGGTTCCTGATGTTACTAGAGCAGCATGAGAAGCATTTAATAAATCATAAGTCTTATTCTCTATTAATGTAACGTTCTTGTTGTTAATAATCTCTTTGTAAAACGCTTTATCTTGGCTAGGTGCTCCGGCAATTACAAATTGATATTCTTTAAACGCATCAACTAAAGAAAGCATTACAGCAAGCATTTTAGTGATTTCTTGTTTTCTACTTCCTGGTAGTAAAGCAATAATAGGCTTGTCAGATAATTTGTGTTGTTTTCTAAAATCTTTAGGGTTAATTTGAGGTATCTCAGTGATTGCGTCAATTAAAGGATGTCCAACAAAAGAAACATTATAATTGTATTTTGCATAAAATTCTTTTTCAAAAGGAAGAATAACAAACATTTGGTCAATATCTCTTTTAATATCGTAAACCCTTTTTGCTCTGCTTGCCCAAACTTGAGGAGAAATGTAGTAATTGGTTGAAAACCCCTCTTGTTTGGCCCATTTTGCAATACGTAAATTGAAACCAGAGTTGTCAATAAAAATAATGACATCTGGGTTAAATTCTTGAATGTCTTTTTTACAGTAAGAAATGAATCCGAAAATCTTAAAAAGATTAGTTAGTACCTCTACAAAGCCCATAAATGCTCGTTCTCTATAGTGTACTATTAATTTACCTCCAACTTGTTGCATCAAATCTCCACCCCAAAAACGAATATCTGCTTCAGGATCTTCTTTGTACAACGCTTTCATCAAATTAGCTCCATGTAAATCCCCAGAAGCCTCGCCAACAAGTAAGTAATATTTCATTTTTTAGATAAACTTTAAAATTAGCGTACATAAAGCTAAAACAATTGTAGCCAATAAAACTCCTCTAGCTTTATAATCTTGTCTCTTTTTTAGAAAGACAAGAAAGACAAATAAATTAGGTATTGCAGCCAATGTAATTACTTTGCCAAATAAATCTCTTTCTCTTATAAAATTCAATGTTGTATAAAACTCGTGCTTAGAAGCGTATTCTAAATAAATAAAAATGCCTCCAAAACTAGCAAATAAGGCTACACAAAAGCCAATAATAATATGTTTTGTTACAATTCCCAAGAGTTTATTTTTTGAATCATATGGTGTGCAGTCATGTCAAACTGAACAGGTACAATAGATACATAGCCATTCTCTAAAGCATACACGTCTGTATCTTGTCCTTTGTCTTTATTGATAAATTCTCCAGAAAGCCAATAATAATCTTTTCCAAAAGGATTTTTTCGTTTGTCAAAATCTTCTTTCCAATATCCATTGGCTTGTCTGCAAACCTTGATACCTTTGATTTCTTCTTTTTTTAAGTTTGGAATATTTACATTTAGTACAATTCCTTCAGGAATTCCATGTAATAGGGCATTTAATGTAATTTTAGAAACAAATTCTTTGGTAGGTTTAAAATCTGCATACCATTCAAAATCTAGTAAAGAAAAACCAATGGCAGGAATGCCCTCTATACCAGCTTCAATAGCAGCACTCATCGTGCCGGAATAAATGACATTTATAGAAGAGTTTGCACCATGGTTTATTCCAGAAACACATAAATCTGGTTTGCGATTTAAAATTTCACTTACAGCCATTTTTACACAATCAGCAGGAGTTCCCGAACAGGTATATTCCAATTGAGGTCCTTCATCAACAGTTATTGGGTTGCAATGCAATACATTGTCTACTGTAATTGCATGCCCCATTCCACTTTGTGGGCTATCAGGAGCAACAACAACCACTTCTCCAATTTCGTTTAATATTTTGATTAAAGTTCTAAGACCTGGTGCTGTAATTCCATCATCATTGGTTACCAGAATTAAGGGTTTGTCTTGCATAGGATCTGTTTAAAAATTTAGCCTTGTAGTTTTAAAGTAAAGGTTCTATTAAATAGAACAACAACTTTATTAGGCAAAAGTAATTTATTTTGTTGTATTTAGTAATATGATTCATCGCTATTAGTGTTTGTTTAGAAAGTTAGTATTTTAAAGAATCATTAACAATGAAATCGAAAATTTGGCACTATTTTAGTAAATTAGCATTTAGCAATTGTTAATCCATAATTTTTTTGCAACATACATTCATGAAATCTAGATATACAGGTATTGTTTTAGCTTTTTTAGCTTCATTTTCTTTACAAATTTCAGCAAATAATTTTGACAACTCAGATTCAGACCCTGAAAAAGATAGGGTTTTGATTTATGTTTTAAAGAATATTTTAACTCGCGGTCACTTTATAGAAAAAAAATTAAATGACGAGTTTTCTGAATATGTCTATGAAAACTTTATAGAGCATTTAGATGCAAGTAAACGTTATTTTACACAAAAAGATTTAAAAGAGTTTGTTACATATAAGTATCAAATAGACAACCAATTGTTAGCTGATGATTTGTCTTTTTATAATCTTGTGTATAATCGTTTTATAGAGAAAACTAAAAATGCTAAATTTTTTTATGGCGAAATTTTACAAAAACCTTTTGATTTCAATAGAAAGGAGAATATAGATATCAATTATGAAGAAGTAGCATTTGCTAAGAATGATGAACAGCTTTTAGATTATTGGCGAAAACAGTTAAAATTACAGACATTAAGTAGGGTAGAGGATAAGATCTTAGAACAAGAAAAAAGAATAAAGAGTAGTGAGAAATTTATTGCTAAGTCTTTCGCAGAATTTGAAATAGAAGCAAGAGCTGAGGTACTTAAAAATATGAATGAACTTTATGCTAGAATTGAAGAATTAGAGCATGACGACTGGTTTTCAACATTTTTAAATAGTGTTGTTGGAGCTTTTGATCCTCATACCACCTATATGGCTCCAAGGATTAAAGAACGTTTTGACCAAAGTATGTCTGGAAAGTTAGAGGGTATTGGTGCTGGACTACAAAAAAAAGGAATTTACACGCATGTTTTTGAATTAGTCTCAGGAGGCCCTGCCTGGAAACAAGGTGAATTAGAACCTGGAGATATAATTTTAAAAGTTGCCCAAGGAGATGGAGAACCTTTAGATATTGTAGGAATGCGTTTGGATGATGCTATAAAGTTTATCAAAGGTAAAAAAGGGACAGAGGTTCGCTTGACTGTGAAGAAAAAAATAGATGGTTCTACACAAGTAATTTCTATAATTAGAGATGTTGTAGAATTAGAAGAGACTTTTGTAAAATCAAGTATTGTAAAAAAAGAAGAGAGAACGTATGGAATTATAGAGTTGCCAAAATTTTATATTGATTTTGATAATCAAAATGAAAGAGATTCTGCTAAGGATATGAAAAAAGAAATTGCCCGTTTAACAGAGGAAGGGGTTACTGGTTTGATTATTGATTTGAGAAATAATGGGGGAGGTTCTTTAAAAACTGCTATAGAAATAGTTGGTATGTTTATCAATAAAGGGCCTGTAGTGCAGGTAAAATATCGAGGAGAAGATCCTATTGTTAAAAATGACATTGATCCAAAAATACAATGGAAGGGTCCTGTAGTGGTATTGGTAAATGAGCTTTCTGCATCTGCTTCAGAAATTTTTGCAGCAGCTATGCAAGACTATCAAAGAGCTATAATTATTGGAGGAAAACAAACTTATGGAAAAGGAACTGTTCAAAATGTACTACCAATCAACCAGTTTTATCCCAAATATCAAAAAGATTTGGGATATTTAAAAATGACGATTCAAAAATTTTATAGAATAAATGGAGGATCAACACAAATAGAGGGTGTGTACTCAGATATTGAAATTCCTAGTAGATATAGTTATATGGAGTTTGGAGAGCGTGATTTAGATGGTGCTTTAAAATGGGATAGGGTACCGCGTGCAAATTATAACCAAACCAATACATACTCCAATCTTCGAGAGGTTATAAATAATAGTAAGTTTAGAATAGCTAAGGATTCAAAGTATCGTTTGATTAATGAATATGCAAAGTGGTTAAAAGAAAGACAAGATGACACCTCTTATTCATTAAATTATAAAAAGTTTAAGATAGAAAGTGATGAAAGAGCGTTGCAGTCTAAAAAATTCAAATTAGTTTTTGATTTTAAATCTAACTTGACCTTCTCATCTCCAAAATACGAACTCTTATTAATAAAGAAAGACGCTGTGCTTGCAGAAAAAAGAAATCGCTGGCACAAAAATTTAGCAAAAGATTTATACGTAGATGAGGCTTTACAAGTTTTAGGAGAACTAAAATTGAACCTTTCTAATGAAGTAGCAAAAAAGTAGGATACTATCTTTTCAAAATCCATGAAGCAGGATTTAGTTTTGTTGTATTTTTATACAGTACAAAAATCAACGTCGTTTTTCCAGAGACTTTATCTGTAAATATTTTTCCTAATGCCTGTCCTGTTGTGATTTTTTGTCCTTTAGTAACATAAATTGTTTCTAAGTTGTTGTAAGAGCTTATAAAGTTACCATGCTGTACTAAGACATTTTTTACTCCTTCTGAGTTTACTAAAATGTTTAAAATAGTTCCGTTAAAAATAGAAGAAGCAATACTTTCTTTACTGGTTGCAAAATGTAAACCTGTTCCATTAATAGTAATTCCAGAATATAAAGGATGTCTTTGAGGTCCAAATCTTCTAGCAATTATTCCTTCTTTGATTGGCCAAGGTAATTTTCCTTTGTTTCTTTCGAAGCTTGATGCTAGTGCTTTTGCTTCTGGACTTAAAATAAACGTTTTTCTGTTTGTCGAATTTTTATTCTTTTTTCTGTTTGCTCTCGCAATTTCTTCACGGATAATCTTATCAATCTTAGCAGTAATTTTTCGTTCTTCTTTAACTTTTTTTTGTAGTTGTCTTTTGTAGCTACTCTCCTTTTGTTTGATTTTTAGAATGAGCAACTTTTTTTCTTTTTGATCTTCCTCAATTTCTTCCTTTTCTTTTTCTTTATTAGTAACAAGTAGGTCTTTTTCTTTTTTTATAATGAGTAAAGAATCTTTTAGTGTTGTTGCAATTTTTGTTTGTGTAATAATATCGTTTCCTTGTTTTTTTCTAAAAGCTGCATATTGTTTCATATATGCAATACGTTTGTAGGCTTGGTAGAAATTATCTGAAGAAAGTACAAACATTAACCGACTCTGTTGTGATTTACTTATGTATGATTTGTATATCATGCTAGCGTAATTCTCCTTTAAATTGGTAAGTTTTTTTTCTAATATTTGAGTTTCTTTTTCGCTCTTTACAACTTCTTTTTGTAGTAACTTAGATTCAGCGTTCATAGCTGTAATTAAATTATTACGTACGCTAATTTTTTTATTGATATAATTTAATTCTTCAAGAGCATTTTTTTCTTTCTTTTCTTCATTAAACAACAACTTGTTAATTTGTTGCATTTCTTTTCTAAGTTGCTTTTGTTGTTTTTGAAGTTCAGCCTTTGTTTGTGAGAAACACGAAAGGATTGAAAAGATAAGAAAAGTATGTAAAATATATGTCTTCACTAAAAACGTAGTTCTTTATAATTTTTTGGTATTGAAAAAGGAATTGCAAGTGTTTTATTAAAAATCACAGATTTTAATGAAAAATCCATTTTTGTTCCTTTTTTTTCTTCTTTTACTTCAATTTTAAAAGATTCTGGAAAATATTCGTTTTCTGTAAAATGATACGAATTGTATTTGATATCTAAACGTTGGTTAGTTGTCTGTACTAAAGACTGTTGATTTAATTTAAAGTTTTTTGAATTTACGTATACTAAAAAATCAAATAGTTTTTCTTGAATTTTGGGGGTGATCAAATACATGTTTTTCTCTATAATTGCATCATTTTTCTGCTTTGTTAAATCTAAGATAGATTGTCCCAAAAACAAGTTTTGAAGTTGGGTGAAATTGATTTCAACTCCTAGTATTTGTTGTAGCAATGTAAAATCACCAACAAAATAGTTTTTTGCATAAGGAGAATAATACTCTACCGATGTAGGAGTGATTTTGACTTTAAAAATAGTAATAAATTTAGCACCTTTTAAATAAATCACCTTGTCTTTGTTAATTTTTAAATCAACAGAAAAACTCTGGTTTATTTTTCCGTTGTCAAAATTAGCTTTGAACTTTGCATTTATTGTTTGTTTGTTATTATTTGCATTTATGTGTTTTTTAATAATCTTTCTTGCAGACATTGGCTTAACATACCCTGATTTAGTATATTTTCTTGAAGATGAACAAGATGTTACAAAAACTATTATAAAAAGAAGTAAGAGTTTGTTTGTTCTCATTTATTTAATTGTTTTCAGCTTTTTATGTTCCTTATCCTTTTTATTTTTTTTATCTCTGTAAAACTGTAGTTGATTGAGTTTCCACTAAAATATGATTTATTCATCTATTTTTTAGCTAACTGTTTTAAATAAAAATCACCTGAAAATTTAAGTAAATATATGTGTTATTCAATTGAACGTGACTAGATATAAATTTTATGCTTTTTCTTTTGTTAAATCTTTTTCAATAGGAATCAACAAAAAATAATAAAAAGTAGAGAAAAAAAATAAAAAGTTGAAGTGCTTTTAGAACTAATAGCCTCTTTTTTGTCTCTTTCTATTTTTTAAGTACACTTATATTAGTTCCGTGTAATCGCCAATACTTACTGAAGTAAAGTTACCATCGAATTTCGCATGGTTACCAATCATTGCTCCATTTAAATCTGCATTTGTTATAACAGTATGATTTTGAATTAAAGAATTTTTTATCGTAGAGTTTTCAATAGACGTGTTGTGGCCTATAGAAGTATAAGGCCCTATTTTTGTGTTTCTCAAGATAACATTTTCTCCAACAAAACAAGGTTGAATAATTTCAGCATTTTCTAGAAAAACACTATCGCTAACTAAGTTGTTACCTGCAGCAGCTTCAAAACTTAAAACCTGTTTGTTGGTGTCTACAGTTGGATCTTTTTTACCACAGTCCATCCAAGCAGAAACTTTACCGGGGATAAATTTTGCACCTTGCTGTTTTAAAGATTCAAGAACGTTTGTCAGCTGGTATTCGTTATTTTCTCGTAAGTTATTGTCAATTAAATACTTAATTTCTTCTCGAACCTTGTCTCCATCTTTAAAATAGTAAATACCAATAATAGCTAGATCAGATACAAATTCTTTTGGCTTTTCAACAAAATCAGTAATGATACCATCTTGTAGTTTTACAACACCAAAAGCACTTGGATCGTCTACTTGTTTTACCCAAATAGCCCCATCTGCATTAGCATCTAAGGTAAAATCTGCTTTAAAAAGAGTATCGGCAAACGCAACAACACAAGGGCCACTTAAAGAGGCTTTGGCACAATAAATGGCGTGAGCTGTACCTAGTGCTTCTTCTTGTATATAAACAGAACCTTTTGCTCCCAGACTTTCTGCAATTGTAATTAATTGATTCGACGTGTTTTCAGGAAACCCTTTACTAGCGGGTCCAATAATGAATGCAATTTCTTCAATTTTTTGATTTACAACTGAGGTGATGTCTTCTACTAAACGTTGTACAATTGGTTTTCCAGCAATTACTGTCAATGGCTTTGGCACTGTTAACGTGTGTGGTCTTAGTCGAGAACCAATTCCAGCCATCGGTACAATTATTTTCATTCTATGATTTTTTTGGGTATGCAATATACTTTTTTCTACAAAATGAATCCATTTTTTCTAGAACTTTAAGATATTGTTGTTTAATAAAAAAAATATCTACAGAAATAAGCTGAGAACGCTCGTTTTTTTGAAAGAAAAAACATGGTAATTCATATTGGTGTTAACTTTTTTTTGAGTTTACATTTACCTTGTTAGAAGAATGATAGAGTTTTAAAATGCCTTTATAGTTTAGTTATTGCAGAGTTATTCTATTCATAATAAAACAAAAACCACAATCAAATTGATTGTGGTTTTATTGCTGAGGTATCGAGCGGATTCGAACCGCTGTAGATGGTGTTGCAGACCACTGCCTAGCCACTCGGCCACGATACCAATTTATATTGGTTTGCAAATTTAAGTAAATTTATAAAGACTGCAAGAAATATTTGAAATTATACTTTTTGAGACAATTCGATTACTACTTCCGCTACATTTCCACCAATAGGAGGGTTTAATTTTGCAACGGCTACCGTAGCTTTTTTTAAAGTAGGTATTTCATTAAAAAAGCGATCTAATATACGTTTAGCAACCTCTTCTAATAACTTAGAACGTATTGCCATTTCTTCTTTTACAATATGATTTAAGAGTACATAATCTATTGTATCTGCCAATTGATCAGTTCTTGCAGACTTACTTAAATCTGCTTCAACAATTACATCTACTCGGTATTCGCTACCAATTTTTGCCTCTTCATCTAAACAACCATGATTGGCAAATAGTTTAATATTGTTTACTTTTATGATTCCCATGCTATACTAAGGTATAATTGCTTTTTATTACTGAATTTTTTCCCACATTTTATCGGTATTCAAACGAAAAGAACCCAAATATGCAAAGTTACACTGCTCGGGAGCAATGATAGATAAAAAAGTT
>Ga0209771_1002703_pt1 | contig 10536 bp, 8 predicted proteins | sample SaaInl59LU_5_DNA_FD_184639 | JGI IMG/M metagenome (GOLD analysis project Ga0209771, IMG submission 184639) | Marine microbial communities from expanding oxygen minimum zones in the Saanich Inlet - ESP_59LU_5_DNA (SPAdes) (version 2) | ecosystem: Environmental > Aquatic > Marine > Intertidal zone ...
TTCAGTAGAACGACTTATAAACATTGGGATTTAAAAAACATGTTACCACACTTTAAAACTGTACAAATTTGTGCTTCTATTGATGGTGTTGGTAAAAACGTAGAATACGTAAGACATGGTATTAAATGGGATAGTTGGATTCAGAACTTTAAAGATTATACTTTTTTAAATAAAAAGTATGGTGATTATGGAATTGCATTTGATTTAACCATAACTACCCCTGGTCTTTTTTGTTTAAAGGAATTGTTAGATTTAGCATTAGAGTTAGATGTTCATACTTTAATAAAAACTACATTTGCATTTGATAGTACTATCATGATGTGTCCTCAAGTTCTTCCTCGTGAATTATTTGATGAAGTGTTAGATGATTTAATCGAATATGTAACTCCAAAGGTACAAAATACTAAATACGCATATTGGATTGATTGTTTAGTTGATTTAAAAGCTAGACAAGTATTCTCCGAACAATATCCCGATTGGGAAGAGGGATTACGTAACGGCAAGAAGAGATTACAACGAGTAGACTCGTGGAGAAAGAACGAAGGTATAATTGAAGAAATATATTCAGCTAACCCAAAAGTATTGGAATGGTGGAATTCTATTAAATTAGATGAAGCAGAAACACTACCACACTCAAGTTTATTATAATGGAAGCACCCGGAGAAGAATATAGAAAAAAATCATTTTGTGTACTACCCTTTACACATTTAGCAACCCACCCAATTGGTACTGTCACACCTTGTTGTGTTACTGATATGACCGATAGTGTGAGTACTGCTGCAGATGAAAACGGACATCACTTATTTCTATCTAAAGACCCGTTGGATAATATTGCTAATTCTGATAAATTTAATAAAATTAGAAAACAAATGGTTAATGGAGAATTTCCATCTGTTTGTAGTAAGTGTTACAAATATGATTTAAATGGAGTTCATTCTAAACGAATGGAATCTAACCTTAAATTCTCTCACCTAATAGATGAATGTTTTAAAAACGTAAATGAGGATGGTTCTTTAAAGAAAGTAGATTACAAGTATGTAGAATTACGACTGGGTACTGTCTGTAATTTAAAGTGTGTTACGTGTAACCCATTTTCATCAAACCGATGGAATCAAGATTTAGCAGTATTTAAAGGAACTGAATTTGAAAAAGATTATTTCAAAAATGAAATAAAAACAGAATGGTTTAGGGATTATGACTTTTATGATGAACTTTATACAAAATGTTCAGAATTAGAAGAAGTTTGGATAAATGGTGGAGAACCAACCTTAATAAAAGAACATGGATATTTCTTAAATAAATTTATCGAAGATGGTACTTCTAAAAATATAGATTTACATTATAGTTTAAACTGTACTCAGTTTCCAGACCATTTTATTGAATTGTGGAAAAACTTTAAAGAAGTTAGAATACATTTATCAATTGATGATTTGGAAGATAGAAATCACTATGTACGATATCCAGCAGATTGGGATGTTATTTTTAAATCATTCGAAAAAATCATACAATATAAAGATGTATTCAATTTAGAAGTTTGTCAAACAGTAAGTGCATTAAATGTATATCGTATAAATGATTTTAAAAAATGGGTAGATAGTTATGGGTTAATAATAGCTCACAACTATGTTCATTGGCCAGAACATATGCATGTTTCGTTGATACCAGATGAAATGAAGGAAGAAATAAAAAATAATATATCTAATTTAGCACCACATGAGAAAGATAGATTAATCATGGAATTGGATAAACCAAAAAATACTACAAAGGAAAAGATGTTTTATCATTTTGTAAATTTATTGGATAAACAACGAAATGTTTATATTGGTGATTATTTGAAAGAATGGGATTCTTATTTTAAAAAATTATTGTAGTATGAGTAAAAGTATGTGTATAGTTCCATGGGTAGGGTTCTCAAACGATCCAGATGGTACGGTTAGAGCTTGTTGTATATCAAAAGAAAAGGTTACTAAAGAAAATGGTGATTTATATTATACTCAATTGGATAATGTAAAGGATATATTTCATTCTCCATATATGAAACAACTTAGACAAGATTTTATTGATGGTAAAAAACCAAAAAATTGTGAAGTATGTTGGAAAGATGAAGAAAATGGATATACCAGTAAACGCGAGCATTATAATGAAATTATAAAAGAGTATATGGGTGAGTATGCTATACCCGAACTAATATATACATCAGAAGTACCCGAATATCCATTTGATTTTCAAGTTATCTTATCAAACGCATGTAATTTAAAGTGTAGAAGTTGTGGTAGTTCACACAGCACTGAGTGGTACAAGGAATTAAAGACAATGCCAGAAGGTGATATACAAGGTATAAGAAATTATTTATATCCATTACCCCATGGTCAGGCTGGTGATAAGAAAGGTGAGTTTATATCATCAATGGATGATTGGATTGAACACGTTAAACGAATCGAAATAGTTGGGGGTGAACCTTTCTACACCAATCATTGGGAAAATGCATGGAATAGAATGATTGAACTTAGAAAATCTAAAGATATCATTATAAACATGTCTTGTAACGCAACAATTTGTAATGAACCATTGGTAAGGAGAATTGCAGAAAACTTTAAAAGAGTTGGTATTGGTTTAAGTGTTGATGGTATGGGTAGAACATTTGAATATCTGAGAAAGGAAGCTAAATGGGATGATGTTGTTCAAAATTTAAAACAATTTCACAAAATTAATTTAGATTATCAGAAGTATAATAAAACATTCTTCAACTACACATATACGACATCGTGGATTAATGCATGGGAACTACCCGAATTTCATGATTGGTTTAAAGAACACACTCCATCCTTCTCAATATGGATGAACATAATCCACAACCCAGAACATATGTGTTTATATACCTTGCCGGTTGAGACTAAAGATAAAATAAAAGAAAAGTGGTTAGCATATAAAGGTTGGGGTAAATATCAAAGTGATATTGAGGGAATGATAAAGTATATGTACAGTAAACAATTTACCGATATTGAACTTAAACAAATTTATACTAGATTCACAATATTGGATAAGTATAGAAATGAAAAAACAATAGATGTAGTTGGTGATTTTTATCCCGAACTTAAACCCTACTTTCAAAATGACTGATAAAGAAAGAGCATTAAAATCAAATTCATTTTGTGCAGCACTTTGGACTTCTATATATCAAGATCCAAGTGGTAAGGTATCTCCCTGTTGTGTGTGGGAACAAAATTCTCCACTCGGTAATGTTAATGAATCTACTTTGGAAGAAATATATAATTCCACATATGTAGGTGAGTTAAAAGAAAAAATGTTAGATGGAAAAGTAATCTCAGAATGCTCATATTGTAATAAAATAAAGGAAGATACTGGTGAAGATGGTTCTCGTAAATTTTTCCATAATTTTTTTGATAAAATAGATTGGGAATCCACTAATACTAAATTTGTTTACTGGGATTTACGAATTTCTAATTTATGTAACTTTAAATGTAGAATGTGTTACCATGATTTAAGTTCTGAGTGGTATGATGATGCTATTAAATTATCAAAATCCCACCCTACTCTTAATGCACCATCAAATAAGATATTAAAAGTTGATGATAAATCTAAATTTTGGAATGAATTGGAATCTCACTATGAATATGTTGAATCAATTTATTTCGCCGGAGGTGAGCCATTTTTAAATGAACATCACTATAAAATATTAGAAGATTTAAATAATAGAGAATTATATGATACTAAAATAATAGTTAATACGAATGCATCAATAACTAAATGGAAACGTAAAAGTGTTATTGATTATTATAGAAATTTTAATCACATATTATTTGGATTTAGTATAGATGGGAGTTATGAAGTTGGCGAATATATACGCAGTGGTTTGGATTATCGTAAGTGGAAACAAAACGTAAAAGAATTTGTAAATTTCATAGAAGAAAAAAACACAGATGATATAACATATTTATTTCAATTTGCATATGGAGTTACTAATTTACATAATATTTGTGATTTTATATTAGATTTAATAAATGATGGATTGGTAATTGAAAAATCATGTGGATTTAGTTTTCAACCAATTGTGAATCCAATAGAACAATCTGTTATTTCATTACCACCTGAGATATTTACGAAATTTAAAAAAGATTATAATAATTTAGTAATAGAACTTAAAAACCGAGGAATTGAGTCATATTTTATAGAATCACTTGATATATCAATTGATAGTATTATAAAATATGTTGAATCAAATCCCTTTGAGAAAAAACATTTAAATGATTTTTATAAATATCAAATTAATTTAGATAAAATCCGTGGTGAATCTATATTTAATATACTACCTGATTATAGAAAATTAACAATAACAAACAATGGAACAAAACTCATATAACATACAAAAATTAAAAGATTCTAAATCTTTTTGTATTGCACCATGGATGACATCTCACACTTGGCCCGATGGGAGAGTTTTACCATGTTGTTTGTATAATACAGACCCTGCAGATTACGATAAATCAGACCCACTTATACCACCGTTTGGAAATGTAAATGATTCTGAATTAAAAGATGTGTGGAATTCGGATAAGTATAAGGAGATGAGAGTTCAGATGCTAGATGGTAAAAAACCTTCTGGATGTTCTCGTTGTTATCATCTTGAAGATAATGGTGGATTATCATATAGACAAAAATTTACAAAAGATTTTGAACATACATTTGAATTAGTAAATAAAACTCAATCAGACGGATATCTTAATGATATGAAATTATATGCATGGGATTTTAGAATATCAAATTTCTGTAATTTCAAATGTAGAAGTTGTGGAGTTGATTTATCATCATCTTGGCATTCTGACCAAATAGCATTATTTCCAGAAGAAGCAGATTTTAGAAAAAAAGGATTAATTAGTGTAACCGATAAATCATCCTTTATGGATATGATTGAACCACATTATCAATATGTAGAAGAAATTTACTTCGCAGGTGGTGAACCATTGATGATGCCTGAACACTATGAAATACTTGATAAGTTAGTTGAACTCAATCGTACTGAAACTGCTATTCGATATTCAACTAATTTTTCTAAATTAAGATTTGGCAAAAAGAACATATTGGATATTTGGAAAAATTTTAAAAACTTATCATTATATATAAGTGTGGATGGGGTTGGTAAAGTTGGTGAATATGTTAGAAAAGGATATAATCATGTGGAATTTATAAATAATGTTAAATTATTTAGAGAATCTAGTATTGAATATAAAGAACTTGGATATATGGTAACCTATGGTTCCTTAAATTATTTACATTTATTTGATTTGGTACTTGAATTTATTAGAGAGGGTATTTTAGATACAACTATTCATCCAAAGCAAATAACAATAACTCTTGTACCAATAACACAACCATCATATTATAATTGTCAATTTTTACCCAATTGGGTTAAGGGGGAATTTAAAAAAAGATTGGATAACTTTAAATCAGAATTACTCGAATTTGAATGTGATGAATTTTTCATAAAAGAAATAATGGAAAAATTAGAAAACGTGTATAAACGTAGTGTGGATGTTGATTTTAATTTAGATGAAATGAAGCAATTAAAATCATTCACAGATAAATTAGATATGCTGCGTTCTGAGAATTTTAACACTACATTTGAAAGTTATTATGGTAATATTGATAATCTGTTAATAAATGAAAAGTAAAACCGATTTAAAAGATTTTGTTTGTTGGTTTCCTTTTGGGTTTACTGAGATAACGCATGATAGACAAACATTATGTTGTTCAGGTTGGTTAACGAAGGATATTGGTTCCAATAAAAATCTAAAAGAAAATTGGGATAGTGATACTGCTAATGAGATACGAGAATCTGTATTAGACGGTTCATTTAAATATTGTAAAAAAGATACATGTCCATTTTTAAGTACTGTTATAAATAATGGATTGCCTGCAGGACCCATTTTACGTAAAAACGAAATAGGACTTAAGGGTGTTATTGATTTAGATGGATACAAAAAAAGACATCCAAAATTAGATGCAGATGAAACATTTGGATACCCAGATACCCCACGACAATTTAAAGTTGTATGGGATTCAACTTGTAATTTGGCATGTCCTTCTTGTAGACCAAACTTTATAACAAATACAGAAGGTAACACATTAAATACAGAAGAAATACTACAAGATATAATTACTCACTATGGTAGAGGTGTAAAATCTATGACTATGAGTGGGTATGGTGATCCTTTTTACAGTACTGGTTTATTTAAATTTTTACAATCATTTAAAAAAGAAGAATGGCCGAATCTGAATAATATACATTTACATACCAACGCTTTACTGTGGAATTCACGTAATTGGGATATTATAAAACACTCACATTCCTTTATTAATTCAGCTGAAATATCAATTGATGCAGCAACAAAAGAAACATATCAAGTTGTGCGTAGAGGTGGTAAGTGGGATTTACTATTAAAAAATTTACAATTTATTAGTACACTTGATTTACGAGAAATTACTTTTTCATATGTTGTTCAAAAGGAGAATTACAAAGAAATGATTGATTTTTATAAATTAATAAAGGAAATATTTAAAGATAGTAGTATTAATATTTTATTTTATTATTATAAAATTTTAGATTGGGGTGTTATGGATTCCGTTCAATATGAAGAAGCGGCAGTTTGGAAAGATACACATCCATTATATAATGATTTTCAAAAAGAGGTGAAAGAATTTATCAAAATACATGATGATTCGGTATCACACAGTTTATGGGATTATGAGGGGAACGACGACATATTATAAAAAAAGGGCATTAGATGATTACCACTTATACTCAAGTGAAGTATTACCTGCTGTAAAGATTATTGAAAAACCAATATATTACGAGGGGGGTTCTACTATTAGTTATTTATATGATTCTGAAAATCTCGATAGAATTATTCCTGCTAACGAACGAAATGACGGTATTATTTTTAAAAAAGATTTACAAATAAGTGTGGTGGGTGGAACCAAAGATGGTATCTACCACGATAATTTTTATAATCTTATATCTTGTATAAGCGGCCGAATTTATTTATCAGTCATAAACACACTAAACCCAAATCCTAATGTAGATAATTTTGATGATTTCATACTTACATCAGAGAATGGCATACAAGTTTTAGTTCCTCCATTCTATGGATTTTCTTTTTATTCGTTTACCGATTCTATAATTATAGATAAGATGGCTTACAAATCATACGACACCGTAAAACAACAGAAACTAAATATAGATACTCATAATATTAACTGGCCAATATGAAAAAAATTATAAATTTTATATTTTCTCCAATTATTCGTTGGAAAAATAAGAAAAAACAAGAAAAAATCTACAAGAAAAGATTAGAAGAACTTCGTAAAAGAGACCCGTTCATTTATAAAAATCACTAAACTTTCTAGTGTTTATATTTATATACTGATAAGGTATATACTAATATGAGTGAACTTTCAAAATATCTCGTAGAACAAATTCTACTCGAGGATGATAATCCTATTAAAAAGACCGTAGTAGTGTATGTGGGTAGGTTTCAACCTTTCCACAAAGGACACTATGCAACTTACCAACATCTTGTAAAGAAATTCGGTAAGGATAATGTATTTATAGGAACCTCTAATAAAGTTCAAAAACCTAAATCACCCTTTAACTTCAAAGAAAAGGTACAGATAATGACAACGATGTTTGGAATTCCAAGTTCCAAGATACATCAAGTTAAAAATCCATACCAGCCTACTGAAATTCTTAAAAAGTTTGATGAAGAATCAACTGCCTTCATAACCGTTGTTGGTGAAAAGGATAAATCTCGTTTAGGTGGTAAATACTTTACTCCATATAAAGGAGACCCGACTGAAGGATATAGAGATAGGGGATATGTTTACGCAGCTCCTTCTCAATCAAACCCAATAAGTGGCACTGATGTTCGTAACGGATTATCATTAGGTTCAGACGAACAAAAACAATCATTCTTTACAGATAGAGCATATCCAAAATATAATAAAACTATATTCAACTTAATCACTTCTAAATTAAACGAAGGAATTTTTATTTCCAAAGAACGAATTGAAGAATGGTTAGTTAATGAAGCATCTAATGTTGTTGGTAACGCTGGTAATGATGTAGATGATGGACCTAATAACTTCTTTCCAAATTATGATGTATTCTCTAAGGTAAATATCAATAGAGCTGCAAAGATTGGATACGAGGTAGTTAATATGATTACTACTAAAGAGTTGGAAGATTATTACGAACATCCAACTTATCCAAACGGACCAACTGGAACAGTAACTTACTTTCCCGCAGGTGTACTTGGTGCAAAAACTCCAAACAACCAAATTGATATTTACTCAAGTGGTGCATATACTAAATGGTACAAACATGCAACTCGTAAAGCATCTTTGGTAGGATATTCATTAGTATCTGACCCAAATATGAAATCTGATAAGAAACAATCAGGTGATGATGCACGTGGTGATTTAAAATCACAATCAGAATACGAGAATTCAGTAAACGAAGCAATAACCTTACCAGTAGAGATTGGTGATACTTTATTAATGGGTAAATTTAAGAACAAAAAAGTTGTTGTTAAATCTATTGGTAAAGATGAACATGGTATGCCAACCATCAATGGTAAAAAAGTAGTTACATTTAGATATGTAAACGAATCTTTTATTGTTGAACTTGCTGGAACTGCAGTAAAATGTGAAAAATGTAATCATTCATGGGAGATAGAATCCGATGATGATGAAAAATACTTATGTCATTCATGTGGTTGGGATTCTCAACAACAAGAATATGATTTTGATGCATTTGATTCGTGGAGAGAGAAAATGGGATTGGATGAATCAATGGATGAAAGAAGTAAAGGTAAATTAAGACCTGCAGATTTACTTCGAAGAAAAGCTGCAATGGCTGGTAAACGAGCTCAAATTGCAAGAAGAAGAAAAAGAACAATGATGAGAAGAAAATCCATAGATAAACTTAAAAAGATTGCTTACAAAAAAGCATACTTAGAAGTTTACAAAGAATTTATGGAAGAATTGTTTCCAGGTAAATCAAAATCTGACTTAACTATCCAACAAGCAAAAGTAGTTCATCGAAATGTTCTTAGAAAAAAGAAAAGAGTTTTAAAACGAGCAAGATTTAAGTTCTTACCACAATTAAGAGATACAGAATCACAAAAATTTAGTGGACAAACCAATGAACAACTAATCAAAGAAAACATAAACGAAACTAAATTACTTCAAGAAGGTGGTGCATATGGACACATGAATCACCCATTTGATACTGAAATCAATTTAACATTCGGACAACTTAAAGATATCGTAAATCGTGCATTAGAAGGAAACTTAGAATTTACACGAGAAAAAACTGATGGTCAAGCATTGGCAGTATCATGGGTTAATGGTAGATTAGTTGCTGCAAGAAACAAAGGACATCTTAAAAATCGTGGTGAAAATGCATTAGATATAAATGGTGTTGCTGATAAGTTCAAAGGTAGAGGTGAATTAGAAAAAGCATACAACTTTGCAATGAAGGATATGTCTGATTCAATAAAATCCTTATCAGAAAAACAAAGAGAGAAGATTTTCAAAGGTGGTGCATGTTTTATGAACCTTGAAGTAATCTATCCTACCTCAGTTAACGTAATTCCTTACGGTCAACCTCTATTAGTATTCCACGGAACAATGGAATACGATGAAAGTGGTGTTGCAATTGGTGAAAATGCTGATGCTGGAAGAATTTTGGCAGGTATGATTAAACAAATCAACAAAGATGTACAAGATAATTACACAATTCAAGGTCCTCCTGTAATTTCTTTACCAAAATCACAACAATTATCCTCTAAAAAAGGAAAATATACATCTCAAATCTCAAAATTACAAAAAGAATTCGGTTTAAAGGATACTGATGGGGTTGCTGAGTATCATCAAGCATGGTGGACACAATGGGTAACCAAAAATTCACCATCTACCCTCGATAATAAAACCTTAATGGGGTTAGTTAAGAGGTGGGCATTCTATGATAAAGGATTTAGAATCGATAATAAGAACATTTCAGATGAAAAAACTCTAAATTGGGCTAAGAAAATTGATTCACAAGACCAAAAGAACATTGCTAAGGATAATATGATGAAATTTGAGAACATTTTCTTAGGTGTTGGGGCAGATGTATTAGAATTTACATCATCGGTACTAACTGTAAACCCAGATGAGGCAGTTCGTTCGATAAAAAAGAGAATAGATAAGACAATTCAAGATGTTAAAAAATCAGGTGACCCTAAGAAGATTGAAAAATTAAAATTAGAGTTACAAAGATTAAAAGCAATTGGTGGTCCTTCTAAAATTGTACCAAATGAAGGGATTGTTTTCCAATATAAAGGAAACACTTTCAAATTGACTGGTGCATTTGCTTCCGTAAACCAATTATTGGGTATTTTCTTCTAAAAATTTCGATTTCTACATTTTTATATATTTATATATCAAGGTATAACCTAATATGTAACAATGAGTAAA